>ERZ869909.41-NODE-41-length-182330-cov-11.396498_pt1 | contig 182330 bp, 139 predicted proteins | sample MGYA00520892_ERZ869909 | MGnify/ENA primary metagenome ERZ869909 (study PRJEB32215, sample SAMEA104723947) | bioreactor metagenome | biome: bioreactor; feature: anaerobic bioreactor; material: water | place: China | collected 2015-03-12 ... | reverse complement strand
TGAGCCGGCAGATTTACAGTCTGCTCCCGTTGACCGCTTGGGTACCCCTCCAAGCGAGAAGCGCCGCACTATAGAGGGTTAAAACGAGACTGTCAAACACTTCAACGCAGAAAGATTTGATCAACGACCCCGAAAACGCTTAACGCAGGCTCCAAACAATTGAAAACATGAAAAAATTCTTCAGTTACTTTTTTTCGAGCGATTTGACCGAACTCGGCTCTCAACGCTCGAAAAGCAACCAGCGAATTGCCCACGGTGAACCTTTCGCTGCTTCAGGGTATCCATGTATTGGACGGCCCGGATGGTTTGGCTAGGCTGTGTTGGTCGGCCTCAGCCAGGCGCGTCGCAGCCCCTCTCCGGGTCGGAAGCACGAAGCCGAATCATGCGGTCCGACGCCCCACCATCGCCGCGCTCACAAGGTGCTGGCGTGACAAAGCCCGATCCCTGCTTTGTACATCAGGAGTACTCAGCATGACCGACATCCAAACAAAAGCCTCGCCTCTCCCCGCCGCGGTCAGTCTGGACGACAAGTATGTTGTCTCCGGCAGAGTGTATCTGACCGGTTATCAGGCCCTCGTTCGACTGCTGATGATCCAGCGTGAACGTGATCGGGCCGCCGGCCTGAGTACGGCCGGCTTCGTCTCCGGTTATCGCGGCTCCCCGCTCGGCGGCCTCGACCAGACGCTGTGGAAGGCCCGCGACCATCTTTCGGTCCACGACGTCGTTTTTCAGCCGGGCATCAACGAAGACCTCGCGGCGACCGCAGTCTGGGGTTCGCAACAGGTCAATCTATCGCGTCATGCGCGCCATGACGGCGTGTTCGCGATGTGGTACGGCAAAGGGCCCGGAGTCGACCGCTGTGGCGACGTGTTCCGGCACGGCAATGCCGCGGGCAGTTCTCGCTACGGTGGTGTCCTGGTGGTGGCGGGCGACGACCACGCAGCGAAGTCGTCGACGCTTCCGCATCAGACCGATCACTTCTTCAAGTCGATGATGATGCCGGTACTTGCGCCAGCCGGGGTGCAGGAGTACATCGACTACGGCGTACACGGTTACGCCCTGTCGCGCTATTCAGGGTGCTGGGTCGCGTTCAAGGCGCTGGCCGACACGGTCGAGACCTCGGCTTCGGTCGATGTCGATCCGCACCGGGTCCGCGTCAAGCTGCCTTCGGATTTCGCGCTCCCGGAGGACGGGCTCAACATCCGCTGGCCCGACCCCCCGCTGATCCAGGAAAAGCGCCTGTTGCACTACAAGCTATACGCGGCGCTGGCGTACTGTCGCAGCAACGGTCTCAACCGCATCATCATCGATTCGCCACAACCGCGCCTCGGCATCATCACGTCGGGCAAGTCCTATCTCGACGTCCGCCAAGCCTTCGACGACCTTGGCATCGACGACGAGCTCGCCGCCGAGATCGGCATTCGTCTATACAAGGTGGGCATGGTCTGGCCACTGGAATCCGACGGGGTACGTCAATTCGCCGAAGGTCTGGATGAAATTCTCGTGGTTGAGGAAAAACGTCAGCTGATCGAGTATCAACTCAAGGAGGAGCTCTACAACTGGCGCGAGGATGTCCGACCGCGGGTGATCGGCAAGTTCGACGAGAAGGGCGAGTGGGCGCGCATCCGGCAGCCCGACGGAACCATCGACCATGGCCACTGGCTGCTCCCGGCGGCCGGAGAACTCACTCCGGCGATGATCGCCCGCGTCATCGCCGGACGAATCGATCGCTTCTTCACCTCGGACCGCATCAAGGCGCGACTGACCTTTCTCGAAGCCAAGGAGAAAGCGCTGGCACAGCGCGTGTTCGCGGTCGACCGCGTCCCGACGTTCTGCCCCGGTTGTCCGCACAATACGTCCACCCACGTGCCGGAAGGCAGCCGCGCCGTCGCCGGCATCGGTTGCCATTACATGGTCACATGGATGCCCGAGCGACGGACGTCCACCTTTACCCAAATGGGAGGGGAAGGGGTCCCATGGGTTGGTCAGGCCCCGTTCACCAGTGAAAACCACATCTTCGCCAACCTCGGTGATGGCACCTATTTTCACTCCGGCCTGCTGGCGATCCGTCAGGCGGTGGCCGCAAGGGTCAACATCACCTACAAGATCCTGTTCAACGATGCCGTAGCCATGACCGGCGGCCAGAAGGTCGACGGCGATCTGACCGTCCCACGGATCGTGCGGCAGTTGCAAGCAGAGGGCGTCACCCACATCGTCATCGTCACCGATGGCAGCCCGCGGGAGTATGGCCCGGCCGACCTTGCGCACGTCCCCATCCGCCACCGTGACGAACTCGACGCGGTACAACGCGACCTGCGGGCTTCGCCCGGGGTCACGGCATTGATCTACGACCAGACCTGCGCAGCCGAGAAGCGTCGCCGCAGAAAGCGCGGCCTCTATCCGGACCCGGCTCGCCGCGTATTCATCAATGAGGCGGTATGCGAAGGCTGTGGCGATTGCGGCGAGCAGAGCAATTGCATGTCCATTCTTCCCGTTGAAACCGAGTTCGGACGCAAGCGCCAGATCGATCAGTCCTCGTGCAACAAGGATTACTCGTGCCTGAAGGGATTCTGCCCCAGCTTCATCACCATTGAAGGGGGCGCGTTGCGCAAGGGCAGCGCCCTGACCGCCGACGAATCGGCGTTCGATGCACTGCCCTCGCCATCGATTCCGTCCACGTCCTCTCCGTTCGGCATCCTGATCACCGGCGTCGGCGGCACCGGCGTCGTCACCATCGGAGCGCTGATCGGCATGGGGGCGCATCTCGACGGGAAAGGGGTGACGGTGCTGGACATGACCGGACTTGCCCAGAAGGGTGGCTCCGTATTCAGCCACGTGCGCATCGCCGACCGACCGGAGGACCTGCATGCGGTGCGAATCGCTGCGGGCGAGGCCGACGCGGTGATTGGCGGAGACCTGATCGTGACGGCCAGCACCGAAGCGCTCGCCAAGATGGCCCCCGGCCGCACGCGACTGGTCGTCAACCAGAGCGAGACACCAACGTCGGAGTTTGCCCATAATCCCGACTGGCAGTTTCCGCGCGACAAGATGGCCAAGGCCATTCGCGACGCCGTTCGTTCCAGCGACGACAGCCTGCCGCCGACCGATTTTCTGGATGCACAGTATCTTGCGACCCGATTGATGGGAGATGCCATCGCGACCAACCTGTTCCTGCTGGGACTGGCGTGGCAGAAGGGCCTGGTGCCGGTTTCACTGGCTGGCCTGATGCGTGCCATCGAACTCAACGGCGTCGCGGTTGAACTGAACAAGAAGGCGTTTCTGTGGGGGCGCCGCGCCGCCCACATGCGCGACGCGGTCGAACGCTTCGCCAAACCGGCCGATGTCATCCCCATACGGCCGGATTCGATCGACAGCCTCGTCGAAACGCGTGTGCGCGAGCTCGTCGCCTATCAGGACGAAGCCTATGCGGAACGTTTTCGCGCACGCGTCGACCGGGTACGTGCAGCCGAGCGAAACGTTGCCGGAGCCGATTGCACCCCGCGCCTGACCGAAGCCGTCGCGCGCAATTACTTCAAGCTCATGGCATACAAGGACGAATACGAAGTCGCCCGTCTGTACAGTGACCCGGCATTCTGGGCACGCATCGAAGAGACCTTCGCGGGCGATTACACGGTGCGCTTTCATCTCGCGCCACCGTTGCTCTCGAAACCCGACCCGACGACCGGATTGATCCCCAAGAAGGCATTCGGCCCGGGCATGCGCCACGTCTTCACCTGGCTTGCCAGGCTGAAGCGGCTGCGCGGCACGCGCTGGGATCTGTTCGGGCGCACCGAAGAACGGCAGCGGGAGCGGCAGCTGATCGAACAGTACGAGCACGACCTCGATGAGATCCTCGAACGGCTCACCTATCTGCGGCTACCGCTGGCGGTGGAGATCGCACGCATTCCCGAGCGGATTCGCGGTTTCGGGCACGTCAAGGCGCGTCATGCGGAACAAGCCGCGCTCGAACGCCAACGCCTGCTCGCCGCCTGGCGCCAGGATGAACCGCAGCCACGTGAGGAGCCCGGCCGCCGGCAAGCCTGAATGTCAGGCCGGCACGAAACCGAACTCGGAGGACAGGCGTCCGAAACACGGAATAGCACCATGTTTCCGCATGTGTTCATTGAATGCGCCAAGGCTTCCACGCGGATAATCGTCCATGTTGGCGAACAACCGGAATGAGTCAGGAAACTTGTTATGGCTGAGATCATTTGTGTCATAGGCAACAAGGGCGGAACGGGCAAGACCACCGTCTCCCACATGCTGTGTCAGGGACTCGGGCTGCTCGGGCACCGCTCCGCCTGCGTGCTCACCGATACCTCGCGTGAGCCGCTCAATCCCGAGGGGCGGCGATACATCACCGCAGATGCGCGCACCCATGAAGCACTGACCCGTGTGGTCGACAAACTGCGCTCGCTCGAGAACTGGATCGGCGTTATCGACGGTGGAGGAAACCGCACGGAGGTCGATCGTCGGCTGTACGCGCTATCCGATGTCGTGCTGTTGCCGTTTCGCGAATCGCATGAAGACATTCGCACCGTGATCCGCGATCTGGAGATGTTTCCACGCGCCTACGCGGTACCTTCACAATGGCCGAACAATGCATGGCAGCGCGAATCGGCCGACCGCAGCGTTGCCCGCATGATGCGCCCCTACTCGCACCGGCTACTGCACCCCGTAAACGCACTCTCGGCGAGCAAGCTGCTGTTGCAGAAGAACATTCCGGACCAGCTGCCGACCCCGCTGTCGAACGCGTGTCGCGCGCTGGCGCGACAGATGCTCGAGGTGCTGGAGATTGCCTACGAGGATGCAGGGGACGAATACGAGGACGATGAGGGCGCGGTGGACGCCACTCCGTCGCTGGATCCGGACGAGATGCCCATGCGCCTGGGACTGGAGGGACGCCGCAGCTGAACCGATCGGAGTCACCCGGAACAGCCTTCGCGACGGTTGCCTTCCGGAGAACGGGCCTGCGCGGGGAATGGCGCTCCCCTGGCGGGCCTCAAACCGAAGACTTCTTCGCGATCACCACGAGTGCGTGTGCGCGGTTACGCACCTTCATGGCGCGGAAGATCGCGGACATGTGAACCTTGACCGTGCCTTCCGAAAGTCCGAGCAATTCGGCGATTTCGCGGTTGGTCTTGCCCTGACCGAGCAGTTCCGCCACCCGGGTCTGCGCTGCGGTGAGCCCGAAGCGTTCGCTCAGCGATGTACGGCTGCGCCGCTTTCCCTTGTCGTCGCCGACATCGGGCACATGCACCCCACCGCCAAGAACCGTGCGAACCGCCTCGGTCAGCATATCGCCGGAACTGGCCTTGGACACGAAACCGGACGCCCCTGCCTTGATGGCCCGCCGGACCGAAGCCGGGTCATCCAGAGCCGATACGACAACCGTAGGCACGTCGGGGAATCGCTTGGCCATGACCCCGAGCAGGGAAAAGCCGTTGAGATCGGGCAACATCAGATCGACCACGGCCAGATCCCAGTCCGGGTTCGCCTCCAGCCGCGCGATGGCTTCTTCAGAGTTGCTCACTTCCACGCATTCCACGCCGGGGTCCAGTCGTGCCAGCGTCTGCGCCATGGCCTCCCGCACCAGTGTGTGGTCCTCGACTATCAGAATTCTCGTCACTTCCTGCCTCATTGATTCGCCATTGCCCGACCTGGGGGACAATGTCGCAAGCATAGCATGAGGTTGGCGCCGCGCGCGCTCGATTTGCGGTATCTTTCCACCATTCGCCATCGCAAGATCATGTGAATGCCCAACCCGTTTCCTACTGCGGAGTCATGCCACGAACCGCTCACTTCCCGCCGCCGCGCGGATTTCGTGGGCGCCGGATGAAGGCTCGATGAGAAGCAGGCTACACCGAATCATCATCGCCGCATTGTTTCTGCTTGTTGCGGCGGGCGCAGGCGTGTGCGCCCTCGCCGCGGACGTGCTGGTCGTCAGCAGTTCCGAGGCGGATGCCTATCAGGAAACCATCTCGTCGCTCCGGGACCGGCTTTCGGGCGCCAGTCCCGGAGCGACGGTGCGGGTCATGCAGCACGCCGATTATGTTGCGTTCGGCCCGGGCCCCAGCCGGATGCTGGTGGCGGTCGGCTCCCGGGCCACCGACGAGGTTCTGCGCGATCCGCGGGTCAACCCGATACCCGTGCTGTCGATCCTGCTACCGCGCGAGAGCTTCGAACAACTGGCATCCTCCGCCCCCGAACGTACCCGCGCAACCACCAGCGCGATCTATCTCGACCAGCCGGTTCCGCGACAACTCGCCCTGATCACGACCGCGCTGCCTGAATGGACACGGATCGCGCTACTGTCCGGGCCGGAGTCCGCCGTGCTTGCAAACGAGATCGCGGCTGAAGCAGGACGGCTCGGACTGACCGTGGTTCCCGCACAACTTCACTCCGAGCGCGACCTTTATGCAGCACTGCGGCTGACGCTGAAACAGCCAGCGGCACTCATCGCCCTCCCGGACCGCGAGATCTTCAACAGTCACACCATCCAGAACATTCTGCTGACCTCGTATCGGCTCAGATCGCCACTGATCGGCTTCTCGCCAAGCTATGTACGTGCTGGCGCCCTGCTCGCCGTCTATTCAACGCCGACCCAGATCGGTGCCCAGGCCGCCGAAGCCAGCGCCGCATTCCTGACAAACGGGGCACTCCCCGCACCCGCTTATCCGACCGACTTCACCGTCGGAATCAACCCCACCGTCGCCCGCTCACTCGGCATCCAGCTCGAGTCGCCCGCTGCGATCGAGGCGGTACTGCGCCAGCTGGAGTCCGAAAATGATCGATAAATGGGGAATCCGCGCGCGCGTCCTGTTGGTCGCCGTGCTGCCGATGATGGTGGTTGCGACCGTTCTCACCGGTTTCTACACGAGCACCCGCATCAGCGACCTCGAAGCCGCCCATGCGGACCGGGGCAAGGCCTTCGCCCGTCAGCTCGTCGCGGCCAGTGAATATGCCGTGTTCTCGGGCAATCATCAGGCATTGCAGCAACTGGCGACGGCGACCCTCGCCGAAGAAGGGGTCATCGCCGTTACCGTTCTGGGGCGCGGCGGAGAGCCCCTCGCGCAGGCTGGCCTCAAGCGCCCCCATGGCGCAACAGCAAAGGCCTCCGCACCGCTCGGTCTGCACTCCAGCCAATCCGGCAGTCACATCCAGCGCATCATCGAACCCATCGTGCCGAGCCGGGTAGACCTCGACGACGGTCTCACGTCCACCGATTTCGATGCCGATACCGGGCACCCCCTGCTCGGGCATGTGCTGCTCGAGTTTTCGCTCGACGCGCTTTACGAAAAGCGTGCACAACTACTGCGCACCGGCACACTTGCGATTCTTGCCGTTCTGTTTGGAGCGGTATTGCTCGCCTGGACAACCAGTCAGGGGGTGAGTGGCCCGGTGCGTCGTGTGGCCGCCGCCGTCGAGCGCATCGGCCAGGGTCGCTTCAGCGAGCGAGTACCGGTTGTCGGCGGCGGCAGCCTGCGCTCACTCGCCGAAGGAGTGAACCACATGGCCCGCCAGCTCGCCGAAATGCACGACGACATGAGCATGCGCATCGAAGCGGCCACCGCGGCACTTCGCGCAGGAAAGGAAGAAGCGGAGCGTGCCAATCTGGCCAAGTCACGGTTTCTGGCCGCTGCAAGCCACGACCTGCGCCAGCCCATGCATGCGCTGGGGTTGTTCATCGCCGAACTGTCGCAACAACATCTGGATCGACGCTCCACGCACCTGCTGCATCAGGTGGCGGCATCGGCCGAGGCCGTTGAGAACCTGCTTGACAGTCTGCTCGACATCTCCAGGCTCGACGCCGGTGTGCTCGAGATCAATGCGCGCCCGTTCGAGATCGGTCCGCTCCTGAAGCGAGTGGTCGCCACCTTGCGTCCTGCGGCGCGCGACCGCGGCGTAGATCTGCGCGAACGCATGACCGACGCCTGGGTTGCAAGCGATCCGTTGCTGTTCGAGCGAATCGTCTCCAACCTGATCAGCAACGCAATCCGCTACGCGCCCGGCGGACGCGTGTTCGTCACCTGCCGCCGACGAGGCGAGGCCATTCGCATCGAAGTACGCGACAACGGCATCGGCATTCCGGTCGATGCACAGGCCATCATCTTTCAGGAGTTCGTGCAGTTGGGCAATCCCGAGCGTAACCGCGACAAGGGACTGGGCCTTGGCCTGGCAATCGTTCGGCGGCTGTGCGACCTGCTCAACCATCGCCTGACACTGCGCTCTGCGCCGGGGCGCGGTTCGGTATTTGCGGTCGAACTCCCATGCTGCCCGGCTCGCGCCCGCAGCGCACCCGCCGAGCAGATGCGCACACTCGGCGATCTTGCAGGCTTTCGTATCGCACTGATTGACGATGACCCGCTCGCGCTGTCCGCGATGACCAGTCTCCTCCACTCATGGGGCTGTGTGGTCCTCTCCGCATCCAACGTCAGTACGCTGCTAGAACAGTTCGGGAAGACTCCACCTCCCCAGTTGCTGATCAGCGATTACCGACTGTCCGACAAGGAAAGCGGCATCACCGCCGTCGCCCGCGTGCGCGAATGGTTCGACTACCCGCTCAGTGCCGCGCTGATGAGCGGGGACACCGATGCGGACACCCAGGACAGCGCACAGCGTGCGGGGTTGCCGCTGTTGCACAAACCAGTACGCCCGGCCCGCCTGCGCGCACTGATCAACCGTGTGACGGCGCAGTTCGAGTGATCACCACCAACAACCCTTGCGGAATGCCGAGAAGGCGTCCGCCAGACACCTTGAATGCGCTAAGATGAGACCATGACAACCGGAGAGGAGAATTTCATGTCGAACGATAATCAGGCCCAGGATCCGCTTGAGTTCGTGCGCAACATGTGGGGCAACATGGGCTTTCCCCTTCCCGGCTTCATCACGCCTACGCTGGACATCGACGAGCTCGACAAACGCATCAAGGATCTCAAGACCGTCGAGCACTGGCTCAAGATGAATCTGAACATGCTGCAGATGACGACGCAGGGGCTCGAAGTCCAGCGTGCCGCCCTTGCCGCGGTCAAGGCCATGAGCGAACAGGCCAGCGAGGTCGCCTCCGACGGACAGGGCACCGGGGCCAGCGACCCGCACAATCCCTTCGCAACCGCGTCCTTATGGCCATGGAATTTCATGTCGCAGCAAGCTGACGCCACGAGCAGCACGGATGCGCCCGGCGACGAAGATCAGGCCTCTCGCTCGGAGCCAGGTCAAGCCACAGACACACAACGCACGGCCAAGCCTCGCACCACTTCACGCAAACGCGGCTCCCCCACCTCCGGGTAAGCGCATCCCCCTTTCGCCAGGCGTCGGGGTGCCCCAGAGGACACGGCCAGCGGTGCGGATACAACCACGGCGGGAGCGGGGTACGACAACCTCAGGCGGCGCGAATACCAGTCAGGCGACTTCAGGCGCGCCGACATGCGAAGCAGGCATCGGGCTCAGCAGATTCCCCGGGCATGAAGCTTCTCGATTTCATCCCGGTCGATACCCAGGCCCCCCAGAATCTCCTCGCGGTGCTGACCCGCCGCCGGTGCCTCGCGCGCGGGTCCAGGATCGAAGTCGCTCATCCTCAACGGCGGCGCAAAACAGCGGTCCTCGCCGCTACCGGTGACCATCCCGCGGGCAACGACCTGAGGATCCTCCAGGCTCTCCTCCATGCTCAGCACCGGACTCACGCAGCAATCAAAGGGTTCGAAGAAACGCACCCACTCATCTCGCGTCCGTGTCGCGAAGATGCGCTCGAGGGCGGCCCGCGCGCTCGCGCCCTGCTCTCCCGTCGCCAGATGCGCCGGTTTCAGGTCCGGTCGGAGCAACGCCTCGCACAACCGGTGCCAGAATTTTTCCTCCAGCGCACCAACAGCCAGATGCTTGCCGTCAGCGGCGCGATAAACGCCGTAGCAGGGCACCCCCCCGGTAAGCAAGTCCTCTCCACGCGGGCGAACGCTACCATGGGCAAGGACTTCCTGCATCGGAAAGATCGCGTGCGCGAGCACGGCATCCGTCATCGAAACATCGACATGTCTTCCACGACCGTTTGCTCGCGCATCGATGATCGCCGCCAGCACACCGAATACTGCGGTCATCGTGCCACCGAGAAGATCGCCCGTCTGAAGATTGGACAACGCGGGCGGGCCGCCCACGACGCCGGTCTGCTCGAGCACCCCGGCATAGCCGATGTAGTTGATGTCGTGTCCGGCCTTTTGCGCATAGGGTCCGGTCTGGCCGTAACCGCTGATGCTGCACAGCACGATCCGCGGATTGACCTTCGCCAGAGCCGCGTGATCCAGACCGAGCCGAGTCATCACCCCCGGCCTGAAACCTTCCACGACGACATCCGCCCGCGCGGCCAGGCGCAGCAGCAGCGCCCGCCCCTCGTCAGCCTTCAGGTCCAGACAAAGACTTTTCTTGTTGCGATTGCACAGCTCGAAGAAAAAGCTCCGCTCTCCATGCATCGCCCCCATCGAACGCGCATAATCCCCGACGCCCGGATCTTCGATCTTGATCACCTCGGCGCCAAGATCGGCAAGATGGCGGGTAGCCAGCGGCCCTGGCAGCAAGCGGGTCAGATCGAGTACCTTGATGCCGGCCAGCGGCGCAGGCCGCCCGCTCATGAAGAGCCCGGGTGCGTCACGTTGGCGCGGACGGCGCGATGTTCCAGGCCTGGGCGGTCTAAACTGGCCCCGGTGGCGAGCCCGCGTACCCTGCCGGGGAGAACGCTGGTCGGATCACTCGTATACGCGCACATCATCGATCACCTTGCCGTCGTTGGCCAGCGTACCCGGAGCGACGAATTCGACCTCCCCACGCAGCTTGGTCAACTCGCGAATGGTATCGGCGATCGACTGGCGCAGCCCGTCTCCCGCACCGCCATTGACCTCGCACTGCAGGGTCATGCGATCATTGAGTCCGGGATTGTCGACCACCAGTCGCGCACGCAGGATCTCGGCGTGACGTTTGGCCACCGAGGCGACCTGCCCCGGATGCACGAACATGCCCTTGATCTTGGTTGTCTGATCGGCACGCCCCATCCACCCCTTGATCCGCACATTGGTACGTCCGCAAGGCGACACACCGGGCAGCACCGCCGACAAGTCGCCCGTACCAAAGCGAATCAACGGATAGTCGGGATTGAATGTCGTCACCACCACTTCGCCCACTTCTCCGGGCGCCACCGGATCACCCGTTCCCGGACGTACGATCTCGAGCAGGATGTCTTCGTCGACAACCAACCCCTCGCGCGCCTCGGTTTCGTACGCAATCAGACCAACATCCGCGGTGGCGTAGGCCTGACTGGCGGTCACTCCACGGGCGGCGAACGCATCGCGCAGACTGGGCGGAAACGCCTCACCGGAAACGAACGCCTTGACGAACGCCGGACGCACGCCGGACTCTTCCGCCTTGTCAAGGAGGATGCGCAGGAACGACGGCGTGCCGGTATAGGCATTCGGCCGCAGATCGGCGATCGCGGCAACCTGCATCTCGGTCTGCCCGACCCCCGCGGGAAACACGGTACAACCCAATGCATGCGCGGCGGACTCCATCATCGAACCAGCGGGCGTGAAGTGATACGAAAAGGTGTTGTGAACCAGATCGCCTTCGCGAAATCCAGCCGCGAACAAGGCGCGCGCCAGACGATAGTAATCGGTTCGCGCGCCTTCCGGTTCGTAGATCGGCCCAGGGGAAGCAAACACCCTACGGCACGCCGCCCCCCACCGCACCGCGGCAAAGCCGCCGAACGGACGATCGCCCTGCTGTCGCTCCAGCAACTCGGACTTGCGGGTCACGGGCAGTCGCGCCAGCGCCTCACGGCTACGGATGGTCTCCGGTTCGACTTCGGCGAGCAAGGAGGCGAACGCGGGCGCATGAGCCCGGGCATGCGCAATCTGCGCGGACAGACGGGACAACAGCTCACGCTCGCGCTCTTCTTGATCGCGGGTCTCTCTGGTTTCGTAATACATGCTTCAGTCCTTGCAAACCGTGTGAACACGTGATTCCGGAAGGTGAAAACCTCCGCCCGCTCCGCTGATCACCCGACGAGCGCCGCCAGGCGCATCGAAGCGGACGAATTCACACGGCAGGCGACGCTTCGCTCAGGAAAGCCAGCGCTTGCGCCGGCGATAATGCTTGACGTCGCGAAAGCTCTTGCGCCCCTCGCCCGACAGACCGAGGTAGAACTCCTTGACGTCCTCGTTGTTGGCGAGATAGCTCGCCTCGCCTTCCATCACGATGCGTCCGTTCTCCATGATGTAACCGAAGTCGGAATAGCGCAGCGCGACCATGGTGTTCTGCTCGGCGAGCAGAAAGCTCACCTGCTCCTTGGCATTGAGGTCCTTCACGATCTCGAAGATTTCCTCGACGATCTGCGGCGCCAGCCCCATCGAGGGCTCGTCGAGCAGAATCATCTCCGGCTTGGCCATCAGCGCCCGGCCAATGGCGCACATCTGCTGCTCGCCCCCCGAGGTGTACCCGGCCTGCGAGCTGCGGCGCTCCTTCAGGCGCGGAAAGTAGTGATAGACCTTGTCGAGGCTGTCCTTGAGTTCGCCGCGCGAGATCTTGCGCGTGTAGGCGCCGGTCAACAGGTTCTCCTCGATGGTCAGGTGGGCGAAGCAGTGCCGCCCCTCCATCACCTGGATCACACCACGCTTGACCAGTTCATTCGGGGTGAGGCTTTCGACGCGCTCGCCGCAAAACTCGATGTTGCCCTTGGTGACGTCGCCACGCTCTGCGCCGAGCAGGTTCGAGATCGACTTGAGCGTGGTCGATTTGCCCGCGCCGTTGGCGCCGAGCAGGGCAACGATGCCGCCCTTGGGTACCTGGAGCGAAACGCCTTTCAAAACCAGAATCACGTGGTCGTAGATGACCTCGATGTTGTTCACGCTGAGGTAGGGCGACTGCGCGGCGGCCGTCGCGGAAGTAGTAGTGGCTGTATTCATTGTGCTGTCTTCGCCTGTTGTCTCCATCCCACCTCCCCGGTCAAGCCGAGAGAGGGTCTGCCGGTGGCCCGCATCCGCAATGTTCGTTGCATTGGCGCGCAAGACTCCCGGCAGACCTCCCCACGGATGGGGAAGCCTGCTGCTGCGGGGGCAGCACTCACGCCGCCCCCAATGGTGATGCCGATCTCAGTTTTCCGCAGCGCAATCACGCGGGGTGATGCCCTTCTCGGCCGCATAGGCCGCAGCGGATGCCTCGATCATCGGACGCACCAGCGCCTGGTCGCTCTCGATCCAGTCGGTGATGACGTTCCAGCGCTCGCCATCCCACTGCTGGAACTTGACCATGCCCGAACCCTCGTGGTTCTCGCAGCTGGTCTGCAGCGGCGGCATGAAGCCCGCGGCACCGATCGACTCGAGGTACTCGTCGGAAATATCCAGATTCTCGAAGCCCCAGCGCACCTGCTCCGGCGTCAGCGACTTGCCATCGCCATAGCGCTCCTGTGCCTTGCGGATCGCCTCGACGGTGATGATGCCGTGCACCACGCCGCGGTTGTAAAGCACGCTGCCGACGCGGGACGGATCTTCCATGTTGCCGCGACCGTTGGCGTAGACGTGGGTCTTGATGTCCTGGATGACCGGGAACTCGTCGCCCGCGACGTTGAAGCCGGCGGCGATGTAACCCTTGGCCGAATCGCCAACCGGGATCACGTCCTCCTCGGCGCCGGACCACCACACGCCAACGATCTTCTCACGCGGGAAGCCGGTGCGCGCCGCGGTGCGGATCGCGGTCGGGTTCATCACCCCCCAGCCACGCAGGATCACCCAGTCCGGACGCTCCTGACGAATCCGCAGCCACTGCGACTGCTGCTCGTTGCCCGGGTGCGCCACCGGAATGTTCACCAGGGTGAAGCCATGCTGCTCGGCCTGCGCCTGCAACACCGGGATGGTCTCATTGCCGTAGGCGGAATCGTGATAGAGGTTGACGATCTTCTTGCCGCGCAGATTCTCCATGCCGCCTTCCTGCTGGCCGATGAAGCGGATCTTGGCGGTGTTCTGCGACCAGTAGGTGGTAATCAGCGGGAACACCCACGGAAACACGCGACCGTCAGCCGCGTCGGTGCGACCATAGCCCATGGTCACCAGCGGAATCTTGTCCTCGGCGACGCGATCGAGCACGGCGTAGGTGATGCCGGTCGACAGCGGCTGGAACACGGTATTACCGGTGGGACCGCGGTTCTTCATCCGCTCGTAGCACTCCACGCCACGCGCGTTGTTGTATTCGGTTTCGCACTCTTCCCAGGTCAGGCGCACGCCACCGACCCCGCCGTCACGGGCGTTGACCATCTGCATGTAGTCGATCCAGCCACCGTACAACGCGGTACCGCCGGCGGCGTAGGCACCGACGCGATAACTCGGCAGTCCGATGTACTGCTCTTGGGCCATGGCATAGCCCGTGGTGAGCAAGCCGGCGATGGTGGCGCCGAGCATCAAGCCTTTCTTAAATTGCATTTGAATGCCTCCTCTCTTTTATGTGGTACTACAACGACTGCAAAAACACGACCTGCCGCCGCCCCACTGGGCGACGGGTACTGCAATCTTAGTGCGGGAACGGCCACAGGCGGAGCTTCTCCTTCGCCAGTTGCCACAAACGGGCAATGCCGTGCGGCTCGACGATGAGGAAGAAGATGATCAGACCGCCGAAGATGATCAGTTCCAGATTGGCCGCGAGGTTGGCCGGGATGAACGCCCCCACCGAGGTGTGCATGACGACGTTGAGAAACACCGGCAACAGCACGATGAACGCCGCGCCGATGAAGGACCCCATGATCGAGGCCACTCCGCCGATGATGATCATGAACAGGATCTTGAACGACAGCTCGAGGTTGAAGCCATCCGGTTCGACCGTGCCCAGGTACATGTAGGCATACAGCGCCCCCGCCACGCCGCAGTAGAACGACGAGATTGCGAACGCCTGCAGTTTGGTGCGCATCAGGCGAATGCCGATGACCTCGGCGGCGACGTCCATGTCGCGCACCGCCATCCACTTGCGACCGGTCGAGGAGCGCACCATGTTCTTGGCCAGCAGCGCAAGCACGGTGACGATGGACAGCGTCAGCAGGTACTTCATCTCCGGCGAACGGAACTCCATGCCGAGAATGGATACCCGCTGCGCGGTGATCACCCCCGACGAAGAGTAGTTGGAGAACCAGCCGAACTTGACCAGCACCCAGACGATGAAGAACTGTGCCGCCAGCGTCGCCACCGCGAGGTAGAAGCCCTTGATGCGCAGACTGGGCAGACCGAACAACACCCCCACCGCCGCCGCGCACAGGCCGCCGAGCACGATGGCGACCAGAAACGGCATGCCGTCGATGCGCAGCATGAAGTTATAGGTGCCAAAGGCCCCCACCGCCATGAACGCGGCCGAACCCAGCGACAGCTGTCCGCAGTATCCGGTCAGGATGTTCAGCCCGATCGCGGCGAGCGAGAAGATCAGCACCGGAATCAGGACGGCCTGCAGCCAGTACTGGTTGGCGATGAAGGGTACGACCAGAAAAAAGAATGCCAGCAGCGCGGCGATCCCGATCTTGTCCTGGGTGATCGGAAAGATCGCCTGATCCTGCTGATAACTGGCCTTGAACTGGCCGGCTTCACGATAAAGCATAGGTTGTCTCCAATTGTGCGTATTCTGCGTCGTTCGCCCGCCGCCGGATCACGTGTGGCGGGCTTCGGACGTCACACTCGATCGATATGGCGTTCGCCGAACAGGCCCTCGGGGCGGACCAGCAGGAACAGCATCGCGAGGATGTACGGGAACCAGCCCTCGATGCCGCCGCCGACGTAACCGCCTAGATACACTTCCGCCAGTTTCTCGGACGCACCGATGATGAGTCCACCGATGATCGCCCCCGGCACCGACGTGAAACCGCCGAGAATCAGTACCGGCAAGGCCTTCAGCGCGGTATAGGTCAGCGCGAACTGGACGCCGTTGCGCGCCCCCCAGATCAGACCGGCAACCAGCGCGACGAAACCGGCGACCCCCCAGACGATGGCCCAGATGTGCTTGAGCGGAATCCCGACCGACAGCGCGGCCTGGTGATCGTCAGCCACCGCACGCAGCGCGCGGCCCACCTTGGTGTACTGAAACAGGATCGCCAGCGTCACGAACAGTACCAGCGCAATCCCGGCGGCAATCACGTCGAACTTGGAGATCAGCATGTTGTGGTTGTCGAGCAGCCACATCACCGGCTCGTCGTCGATGCCGAGGTTGAGGCCGCGCACGTTGGTGCCCCAGATGCCCTGCGCCAGACCTTCGACGAAGAAAGTCAGGCCGATCGTGGCCATGAACAGCGTGATCGGCGGCTGATTGACCAGCGGCCGCAGCACCACCTTCTCGGTGGCGATCCCGAGCACGATCATGGACGACAGTGCGAGCATGAAGGCCAGCCAGAACACCGCGCTGCTGCCCGGCGCCAGCCCGGTCCAGCCAGGCAGCACCTCGGTGAAACCGACGAAGGTCAGCGCGGCGAAGAACACCATCGCCCCCTGGGCGAAGTTGAACACCCCGGACGCCTTGAAGATCAGCACGAAGCCGAGCGCGACCAGCGCGTACAGCACGCCCGACAGCAAGCCGCCGATCAGCACTTCGAAAAAGAATGTCATTGTTGTCTCCTCGTTATTCTCTCGGGCCGCGTCAGTGCGAGGTGCCCAGATAGGCGTCGATCACCTTGGGATCGTTCTTGACCTCGTCGGGCGGCCCGTCGCCGATCTTCTTGCCGTAGTCGAGCACGACCACGCGATCGGAGATGTCCATCACCACGCCCATGTCGTGCTCGATCAGCACGATGGTGGTGCCGAACTGATCATTCACGTCGAGGATGAAGCGGCACATGTCCTGCTTCTCCTCGACGTTCATCCCCGCCATCGGCTCGTCGAGCAGCAGCAGGCTCGGCTCGGCGGCCAGCGCGCGGGCCAGCTCGACGCGCTTTTGCAGGCCATACGGCAAGCGCCCCACCGGCGTCTTGCGAATGCTCTGGATCTCGAGAAAGTCGATCACTTCCTCGACCTTCTTGCGGTGCTCGATCTCCTCGCGCTGCGCCTTGCCCCAGAACAGCATGTGATGAAGAAAAGTGGTCTTCATCATCAGGTTGCGTCCGGTCATGATGTTGTCGAGCACGCTCATGCCCTTGAACAGCGCGATGTTCTGGAAGGTGCGGGCGATGCCTTGCGAGGCCGCCTGATACGGCTCCATCTCGCGGCGCTCCTCGCCACGGAACACGATCTTGCCTTCCTGCGGGTGATACACGCCATTGATGACGTTGAGCATCGAGCTCTTGCCCGCGCCGTTGGGACCGATGATCGCGCGGATCTCGTGCTCGCGCACGTCGAAGCTGATGTCGGTCAGCGCCTTCACGCCACCGAAGCGCAGCGAAATGTTCTGCAGGTCCAGGATCACCTCACCGATTCGGCGTCCGCCGCCTTGTGCCGTTTCCGCCACCGCCTGTGCCATGTCATTCATCATCATTGCTGCCTCCTCAAGCGGCCTGCTTGCCGCCCTGCGGCGAAAACGTCTTGACGTCCTCGATGCGCAGGGTCGCGGCGATCTTGCCGCTGCGGCCATCTTCGTACTTCACCTCGGTCTCGATGTACTGGCTGTCCTTGCCTCCGTACAGCGCGTCGATCAGCACCGAATAGCGCTCGGAGATGAACTTGCGGCGCACCTTGCGGGTCCGGGTCAACTCGCCATCGTCGGCGTCGAGTTCCTTGTGCAGGATCAGGAAGCGCTTGATCTGCGACGTGCTCATCATCGGATCGGAAGCGAGATCCGCATTGACCTGCTCGATGCCCTCGCGAATCAGCGCATACACCGCGTCCTGCTGCGCCAGATCGGTATAGCCGGCGTAGGCCAGCCCCTTGCGTTCGGCCCAGTTGCCGACCGCCTCGAGGTCGATGTTGATGAACGCGGTGACGAAGTCGCGCTCGTTGCCGAAGGCCACCGCCTCCTTGATGTGCTGGAAGAACTTGAGCTTGTTCTCGATGTAGTTGGGAGCGAACATCGAGCCGTCGTTGAGCTTGCCGACATCCTTGGCGCGGTCGATGATCTTGAGGTGTCCATCCTCGTCGAAGAAGCCCGCATCCCCGGTCATGAAGTAACCGTCCTCGTTGATCGACTCGGCGGTCGCGTCGGGGCGCTTGTAATAGGCCTTGAGCAGCATCGGCCCCTTGACCAGGATTTCGCCGTTGTCCGCCAGTTTGACCTCTACGAACGGCGCCGGCTTGCCGACCGAGTCGAGCTTGATCTCGCCATCGGGCTGCAGACAGACGTAGGCGCAGGTCTCGGTCTGACCGTACAACTGCTTCAGGTTGATGCCGATCGAACGGTAGAAGCGGAACAGATCCGGCCCGATCGCCGCGCCCGCGGTATAGGCGACCCGAATGCGGCTCATGCCCAGCACGTTCTTCAGCGGACCGTACACCAGCAGATTCCCCAGCCAGTACTGGAAACGATCCCCCGCCGAAACCGGCCTGCCGTCGAGCAGATCAGCGCCACAGCGACGCGCGACGTCCATGAAGTGACCGAAGATCCTGCGCTTGAACCAGCCCGCGTCTTCCATACGGATCATCACCGTGGTCAGCAGGTTCTCGAACACCCGCGGCGGCGCGAAGTAATAGGTCGGCCCGATCTCGCGCAGGTCGGTCATCACGGTCTCGCCCGACTCCGGGCAATTGATCGTGAAACCGGCGTACATCGCCTGCGCGAACGAGAACAGATGGTCGCCCACCCACGCCATCGGCAGGTAGGAAAGAATGTCTTCCTTGTCGGTCAGCTTGTCGAACTCCGCCCCGCCCCGCGCGGCGGCGATGAAGGCGCCGTGGGTCTGGCACACCCCCTTGGGCTTGCCGGTCGTGCCCGACGTGTACAGCATGATGGAGATGTCGTCGCTCGCCCCTTTCTCGATCTCGGCGTCGAGAAAGTCGACCTGATTGCGATCGTGGATGCGCCCCATCTCCTGCAACTCGTCGAGCCCCTTGATCTGGGGCTGGGTGTAGTGCCGCATGCCCCGCGGGTCGTCGTAGATGATGTGCTGCAGAAACGGCACCTCGGGCAGGATCTCGAGCATCTTGTCGACCTGCTCCTGGTCCTCCACCACGGCAAAGCGGATCTCGGCATCCTGCAGCACGTAGGCCATCTCCTCGGCCACCGCGTCCTGGTACAGCATCACCGGGATGCCCCCCAGGCACTGGCACGCCGCCACCGACCAGTACAGGCGCGGACGGTTGTCGCCGATGATCGCCAGACGGTCGCCGCGCTTGAAGCCAAGCTCGGCCAGACCGCACGCGATCGCGCGCACGTTCTCGGCGACGGCGGCCCACGAGTAGGTCTGCCAGATGCCGTATTCCTTTTCGCGCATCGCCGGCTGGTCGGGCCGTTGTTTCGCGTGATGCATCAACAGCCGCGGAAACGTGTCGAGCGCGGTTTGCCCGCCTGAATCGGACATACCCAATCCTCCTTTGGTCCTGTTACTGTTCGTCTCGCGTGCCGGTATGGATTTCCGGCTTGTACGGCTCCCGCTTCGTGGCGAAACCGTTGTCGTTATATCCGAAGGCCACGCCACACAAGTCATGCGGCTTCGGTTCGAGCGGAGTATTGCAACCCACTTTTGCGCAACTGTTTGCACAATGTATCGAATTGTGATCGCCATGGGCACGACCGCGGGTTGGTGACAGTGGGCAGGATGTTCCACGCATTGTCACGGAGACGGTAGACCCGCAATCGTCATGCGGTTATCGTAAGCAGGTTCCCGTTCGATGCTGAAGGCGCCACCATGAAACCGCTCTTCCAGCTTGCCCTGTTCGCGCTTGCCAACGTGTTACCGCCATCGACCGTCCTGGCCGGGGAGGTCTCCACTCCCGCGTTACCCCCGGGGACGCTTACCATCGTCACGACCACCGCAGGCGGCGACACACGAAGCCAGGTCTTCGACGGGACAGCCCTACGCGCCCTGCCCCAGCACACATTCACGACGCGCACCCCCTGGCACGACGGCCCCATGCGCTTCACCGGTCCGCTTCTGCGCGACGTACTCGCCGCGACCAAAGCGCACGGTGACACGATTCACGCCACCGCGCTCAACGACTACCGGATCGAGATCCCCTTCCGCGACGCCCACGACCACGACCCGATCATCGCCCACACGATCAATGACGTGGCGCTTGGCGTACGCACCCTCGGGCCCTTCTTCCTGATCTACCCGTTCGACGAGAAGCCCGCACTGCAGAGCGAGACCTATTACCACCGCTCGATCTGGCAACTCGAAACGATCGAGGTACGCTGAGTTCGACCAATGAAAACGGGATACAGACTGGTCGCCTTCACCGTCGCTTGCCTGTTGCTGGTGTACTCAGCCATCGGCTGGATGCAGCACCGGCAATTGCAGCAACTGGGCGATGTACTCGGTGGCCGGGAAAGCAATTCGATCTGGGCCTTTCTGCAACTCGGTCAGGAATACTACCGTTTCGATCACGCCCTGCATCACTACCTGCTCGATCGCGACAGCATCAACCCGGACCGGTTGTACCTGCGCTACGAGATCTTTGTCAGCCGCATCGGCTCCGTCCGGTCGTCCGCCGCGGCGGAACTCCTCACCGACGACCCCCTGTATCCGGTCGCCCTGCGTGACCTGGACGCTTTCATCATCGAGGCCGATCGGGTCTTCGGGCCAATGCCCGAACAGCTGCTGTCGGAGTTGTCCGTGGCCCAGGTTCGCGGCGCACTGCACGCCCGTCATCATGTGATCACCGACCTGATGCTCGCGGCGTCACAGGCACTCGGGCGCCTCACCGAAGCACGCAACCGCGAGTTGCGCCGTCAGGTTGTGCATACCGCCTCCCTCACCGCGTTTCAGGCGCTACTCACCCTTTTGCTCGCGCTCGCAATGCTGCGCCAGTACCGCCAGCGCGAACGGGCGCGCAACGAAGCACTGCAACACCAGACCCGACTCATCGAAACACTGGAAAAGAATGAAGAGGAGTTGGCCGCGAGGGTGGTCGAGCGCACCAGCGCGCTCGAGAACGCGGTTTCGGCGCTGCGCGAAAATGAAATCGCGCTCGAAGACGCCAAACGGCACGCGGAATCCGCATCACGCCTCAAATCCGATTTTCTTGCGAACATGAGTCACGAAATCCGCACCCCCATGAATGCGATCATCGGCATCGGCCATCTGCTCGCCAGCGGTGATCTGACCGCCCGCCAGCGCGATTACGTTGACAAACTGCGGCGCTCAGGGCAGCACCTGCTTGGCCTGATCAACGACATCCTCGATCTGAGCAAGATCGAAGCCGGCAAACTGGATATCGAGCACGCACCGTTTCGCCTGCAACCCTTGATCGAGCACATCGGTGGCCTGGTCGGCGAAAAATGCGAACAGAAAGGCCTCGAACTCATCTTCGACCTCGCTCCCGACCTGCCCGACGCCCTGATCGGCGACGCACTGCGGATCGAGCAGATCCTCATCAACTTCACCAACAACGCGGTCAAGTTCACAGAGCATGGCGAAATCGTACTGTCCGCGCGAACCGTTGAGCGTGACGCACAAACTGCCCGGCTGCGCTTCGAAGTGCGCGACACTGGCATGGGCATCGCCCCGGACCGGCTGGAACAGATGTTTCAACCCTTCGAACAGGGCGACCGCTCGACCACCCGCCGTTTCGGTGGCTCAGGCCTGGGGTTGACCATCTCCCGGCAACTCGCCCATTTGATGCGAGGCGAGGTCGGCGCCACCAGCCGCCCCGAAGAGGGCAGCGTGTTCTGGCTCGAAGTTCCGCTCCAGCTCGATGCCACGCCCACAACTGCCGTGCGGCCGGATCCGGCCGTGCGAGGCGCGCGGGCGCTCGTCGTCGACGACATCGACCATGCCCGAGAAGTCATCGCGCGCATGCTGCGTTCGATGCAGTTCGATGTCGACCAGGCCAGCTCCGGCCCCCAGGCCCTGCACGCGATGCGGGCCGCGATCGAAGATGGCCGTCCCTACCGGATCGTGCTGCTCGACTGGAAGATGCCGGGCATGGACGGGCTCGAGGTGGCGCGCAGGATGCATGCGGACCTCGAGTCCGTGCCGGGCATCATCATGGTGACGGCGCACGGTCGCGAGGATGTTCTGCGCGAAGCCGAGCGCGTCCGCATCGACCTCGTTCTGCTCAAACCGGTGACACCATCGTTGCTGCTCGATTCCTGCATGCGCGTGCTCGACGCCGACGTCAATGCCGTTTTGCGGTCGGAAGAACATCTCGCGCGCGGGTCGATGCCGGGCATGATCGCCGGCCTTCGGGGCAGGCATGTACTGCTCGCGGACGACAACACGCTCAACCAGGAGATCGCGCGCGATCTGCTCGAGCAGGGCGGTCTGCGCGTCAGCGTCGTCGATGACGGTGTCCGCGCGGTCGCAGCGGTCCGGGAGCAGCCCTTCGACGTCATTCTGATGGACATGCAGATGCCGGTCATGGACGGGCTCGAGGCCACCCGACGCATCCGCGCCCTGCCGCACCGCGCAACCATACCGATCATCGCACTCACCGCAAACGCAATGGCCGGAGATCGCGAACGTTGCATCGCGGCGGGCATGGACGACCACGTCGCCAAACCGATCGACCCGCAGGAATTGTTCGCATGCATCGCACGCCACCTCGCGCCCCCCACCCGAACACATCACGCGCCGGGCCCGCAACCTCTGGCGCAGGGGGACGAACCGCTGCTCGACGCGCCCGAATGGGCGCTGCGCTTGCACCGCGATGGTGTCCTCGACGTGGAAACCGGGGTTCGCCGCGTCCTCCATGAGTGGGACCAGTACGCGAACCTGTTGCTACGTTTTCTCGACAGCCAGCGCGGCGCCACCGAACGCATCAGTGCCTTGCTAGGCGGGACAAACGGAGCTGGCGCCGGGCAGATCGCACAGCGAGAAGCCCATACCCTGAAGGGCAACGCCGCGACCATTGGCGCGCACCCGCTTGCACGACATGCCGCCGAGCTCGAAGCGGCGGTAGCTCGGGCGGACCTGTCTGCCGCAAGAGAACTACTCTCGCTGTTACGGCCCGAGCTGGACAACCTGCTCGCGGCGCTGCAGGAAATCGTTCCCCGTCCGGCCCCGCCTTCGCTCGCGACGCCACCGTACGACATGCACCAGGCAGGCGCGTTGCTCGAACGTCTGCGAAATCTGCTGCAGCAGGCCGACCTCGAAGCCGTCACACTCTTCGAAGCCCATGCCCCCGAGCTGGCCCCCCTGCTCGGCGACCGCTACACCCCGGTGGCACAAGCCATTCGCGCCTACGCACTGGACGATGCACTGGAACACCTCACCAAGGCCTTTCCCCATGAATGACGCCACTGCTTACGCCGGCAAACCGGACGATGCCTTCGTCGACGCCACGATTCTCGTGGTGGATGACAATCCGGCCGACCTGCAACTGATCAGTCGCCTTCTGGCGCAGCACTACCGGGTCAAGGTCGCACGCGGCGGCGAGCAGGCGCTGCGCCTGCTCGAATCGAACGGCTTTCCCGATCTGATTCTGCTGGACATCATGATGCCGGAGATGGACGGCTACGAGGTCATGCGCAGGCTCAACGACAACGACAGATGCCGCGACACCCCGGTAATCTTCCTGACCGCGCTGAGCGCCAGTGACGACGAACGCACCGGGCTCGAGCTTGGCGCGGTGGATTACATCACCAAACCGATCAACCCCGCCATCACCCTTTGCCGGGTACGCAATCATCTCAGGTTGAAGGCCGCTCGAGACGTCCTCGCACATCGCAACACCTGGCTCGCCAGTGAAGTCGCCAAGCGTACCGAGGAGGCCATCCTCATCCAGGACGTTACGATCCACGCCCTCGCCTCCCTGGCCGAGACTCGCGACAACGAGACCGGCAACCACCTGCGACGTACGCAGCACTACGTCAAGGAACTGGCGCTCCATCTGCGCTCCCATGCGCGCTTTCGCGATGAACTGGACGATGCCGCGATCGAGGCCTTGTTCAAGTCCGCACCATTGCACGACATCGGCAAGGTCGGGATTCCCGACGACATCCTGCTCAAGCCAGGCAGCCTTACCGCCGAAGAATGGGAGATCATGAAGACGCACACGACCCTCGGGCGTGACGCCATCCTGCAGGCGGAAAGCGCGTTCGGACGGGAAATTGCGTTCTTGCGCTACGCCAAGGAAATTGCTTATTCGCATCAGGAGAAATGGGACGGCAGCGGTTATCCGCAAGGGCTTTCCGGCGAGGCCATTCCGGTCTCCGCACGCCTGATGGCCATCGCCGACGTCTATGATGCACTCATCAGCAAGCGTGTCTACAAACCCCCGTTCTCTCATCAGGAAGCCGTACGGATCATCACCGATGGACGCGGTCGGCACTTCGACCCCGACGTCACGGACGCCTTTCTCGCGCTCGCCGACCGCTTTCAACAGATTGCCAAACGTTACGCCGATCCAGTGGAACCATAGCGCTGTCGCCACGACATCCGCAAAGCAAGGCAGCGCCGCACGGCCGGGGCATCGAATCAAATCGCGACCTTCCCATACCGACGGAACGGGACAGGGATGCACGACCGATCATTTCCACGCAAAATGTGACAACATCGGTTTCGGTGGGTGCGCCCGGATGCGCCTCGGACCACTCCACCGCACCGCTGGGAGAATCAACACATCGCCCCGCTCGAAGGGTGGGTTCAACACGGGCAGGAGACTGGCATTTCGATGGCGAACCAATCAGCCGCGACGACCGCATCGACACAGACGTCCGAACAGCGACGTCGCTACGACCTGTTGCTGGCCGGGCTGGATCTGCTCGACCAGGCCATTGCCGTCTTCGATGCGGGCCCCAAGCTCGTCACCTGGAACCGAACCCTGCTGCGCCTGCTCGATTTTCCCGAGTCGCTGCTGAAGGTCGGGCTGCCGTTCGAGGACCTGGTGCGTTTCAATGCCCAGCGCGGAGAGTATGGCGAAGGTGACATCGACGCACAGGTTGCCGAGCGCATGGCCGCGGCGCGCTCCTTTCAGCCCCACTATACCGAGCGGGTACGCCCCAACGGGCGCGTGCTCGCGATTCGCGGCGTACCGATCCCCAACCTCGGTTTCGTCTCGCTGTGGACCGATATCACCGACCAGCGCCGCTACGAAGCCCTGATCCAGCAGCAGAACGCAATGCTCGAGGCACGGGTCAGTGCCCGCACCCAGGAACTCGAAAACGCCAACGCGAGGCTCGCCCACGCAAACGCCGAAATCGATGAAATCGCTCATGCGCTGCGTCGCTCCGAAGGCAGATTGCGCCTGATCATCGACTCCATCCCCGCGCTCATCGCATACGTCGATCGCAACGAGGTCTACCAGTTCGCCAACAAGGGCTACGCCGACTGGTTCGATCTCGACAAGGACGACATCGTCGGGCGCAGCATCGAAGATGTCTTCGGCGATGAAGCCTACGCCCAGATCAGCCCCCACCTCTCCATCGCCAAACGCGGCGAGCAAGTCAGCTACGAGTACGCTCGCAAACTCGGGAGCAGGCGCACCGTATACGCGCGCAGCGTGGTCGTGCCCGAACGCGACGGCGAGGGCCGGGTACTCGGCTTCTTTGTCCTGTCCATCGACATCACCGAGCAAAAGGCGAGCCAGGCTGCACTGGTACAGGCGCAGAAGATGGAGGCCGTCGGCCAGCTCACGGGCGGTCTCGCGCACGACTTCAACAATCTGTTGTCGATCATCATCGGCAACCTCTCGGTGCTGCAGGAACGCACCACGGCAAACGATCCCGCCACCGAATTCGTCACGCCCGCTCTGCATGCGGCACAACGGGGCGCCGAACTGATCAAGCGCCTGCTCACCTTCTCGCGGCGCCAGGTGCTGGAACCGCGCGCCGTCGAAGTCGGAGCTCTGGTCCAGAACATGATGCACCTGCTGACCCGCTCGCTGCCAGAAAACGTGCGCATCGTCACCTCGCTCCCGGATACGCCCCTGCACGTCTTTGCCGATCCGCACCAACTCGAGAACGCCTTGCTCAACCTCGCGCTCAATGCCCGCGATGCAATGCCTGCGGGTGGCGAACTGACGATCGGCGTGTGTCAGCGGCACATCCCGGAATCGCTATCTCCGCTGGTCGAGATCCCGGCTGGCGACTACGTGCAGATCGACGTCACCGACAGCGGGTCGGGCATCGACCCCGAAGCACTCGCGCGCGTTTTCGAGCCATTCTTCACCACCAAACAGTTCGGACGCGGCAGCGGACTGGGCCTGTCGATGGTCTACGGCTTCGTCCGCCAGTCCGGAGGCAACATCCGGATCCGCAGCACCCCGGGGTGCGGCACCACGGTCACCTTTGTCCTGCCGCGCGCCGAGGCGCTGGCGGACGCCGGCCGCGAAGACGACACGGCGGGCGCCGCACACTCGCCTCCAAAGGGGCCCGTGCTGCTGGTCGAGGACGAGCCCGAGGTGCGGCGCATCATCCGGCTCGAACTCGCCGCCCTCGGCTACCCGGTTCTCGAGGCGGGCGACGGCCCCGAAGCGATCACCCTGCTCGACAACGTTCCCGAGATCGCGATACTGGTGACGGACACGGTGATGCCGGGCGGCATCGGCGGCCGCGAGCTGGCACGCCACGCCCGGCGCCAGCGCGCCGATTTGCCCGTGCTGCTGATCACAGGCTACGCCAGCGACGGCGCACTGGCCGACGTCAGCGATCTCGAGGTACCCGTGCTGCGCAAACCCTTCAACCGAGGCGAGCTGGACGCGGCATTGCGTGCGCTCGAATCCACTTCCAGGGAATCCACTGCTACATGACCATCACTGATACCTGCAATCCGGGGATTCTCGTCCTTGAAGACGAACCCGACATCGCCCGTCTGATCTGCTCGATTCTCGCCGAATACGGATTTCGCTGCGAGACGGTAGGCACCGGTCGCGCGCTGCTCGAACGCGCGCGGCGAGCGGCGCCAGAGTTGTGCATCGTGGACCTCGGCCTGCCGGACATGGACGGCATGCAGGTCGTGCGCGAGTTGCAGGAAGGAAACCCCTGCGCGGTACTCATCCTGACCGGACGCAACGACGTCACCGATCGCGTGCTGGGACTCGAACTTGGCGCCGACGACTACATCGTCAAACCCTTCGAACCGCGGGAACTCGTTGCCCGCGTGCGCTCCATCCTGCGTCGTTACCAGCGCGGCGCTCCGGTCGAGACATCGCCGAGCGAGCGAGGCAACCGTGCCCGCTTCGGAGCATGGCAGTTTGACCGTGGTCGCCATGCGCTGATCGCCGGGGATGGGCGCGAGATCAACCTTTCGGCCGCCGAGGCCAGCCTGCTGCTGACCTTGCTGCGCAACCCCAACCGCATCCTCAGCCGGGAACAACTGCTCGGCGAGCGCGACCTCGATCCTTTCGACCGCAGCATCGATGTACGCATTTCCCGCCTGCGCCGCAAGCTCGAGGACAATCCGCAGGACCCGCGATTGATCAAGACCGTGTATGGCGCAGGCTACCTGTTTTCCACTCAGGTGAGCTGGGAATGACGCGCACTGAATGCGGTACGCGAAGTTCCCAAACGGACCGAAACGTGTGCATCCCACCCAAGTCACTGCGAACCACGACCCTGCTCGGCACCGGAAGCAGCGCAAGCCGGCCATCGACGCCAGCATCGAGACACGCCATAATTATGAATTTTGAACCACAGGAGTTTCACCCATGAGCACACGCCCGTTCAAGGTCCTCGGCATTCAGCAGATCGCCATCGGCGCGCCGAGCAAGGAAAAACTCAGGACGTTGTGGGTAGACATGCTCGGCCTGGAGGTCACCGGCAACTTCGTCAGCGAACGCGAGAACGTGGACGAGGACATCTGCGCGATGGGCGCCGGTCCGTTCAAGGTCGAGGTCGACCTGATGCAACCACTGGACCCGGAGAAGAAACCCGCTGTCCACACCACGCCCCTCAACCACGTCGGGCTCTGGGTGGATGATCTGCCCAAAGCCGTCGAATGGCTGAGCGCCAACGGCGTGCGCTTCGCCCCGGGTGGCATCCGGCGCGGCGCGGCCGGTTACGACATCACCTTCCTGCACCCCAAGGCCAACGAGGAATTTCCGATCGGCGGCGAAGGCGTGCTGATCGAGCTGGTCCAGGCTCCGCCGGAAGTGGTCGAAGCCTTCTCGCGGCTGGCCGCAGGCTGATCCTCCTGCCCGGCTTGGGCGCTCACGCCGCTGCACACCACATCTGCCGACCGGAACCGCCCCCGACAATCAACAACGCCCGCCTCCTTGCCGGAAAGCGGGCGTCTTCACGAGGTGCCGTGCAGGCGGTCAGCGTATCAGTCTGCCACGACCGACAGTTTCTGATCGCGGATGGCGGCGTACTCGTCCTCCCAGAACCACTTCTCTTCGCCGAACGCCGGCTTCAAGTGGTGCAGCCAGGTCGCCTGCTCATCATACTTGGCGAAAAACGGGCGCTGCACCCAGTCCGGGTTGCGCCCCTGGATGAAGCGCAGCACGAAAACCTTCTCGCCGGCGATCTCGGCCACACCCTGCACCTCGACCTTGCCTGGACTGGCGCTCATGCTCGGACCGCGCGCGGTCCGCGACAGCCCCGACACCCGCTGCATCGCGCCACGGTAAATGTCCCACGCGCGCGCCAGCGGCAATTCGAAGTAATGCGCGGCGCCGGTGTCACGTTCGACGAACATGTAGTACGGCACGATGCCGAGACGGACCTGCATCTGCCACATCTTCGCCCAGACCTCGGGGTCGTCGTTGATGTGCGCGATCAACGGCCCCTGAGCCCGAATCACCGCGCCCGTGCCACGGATGCGGCGGATGGCGAGCTGCGCAACCTCGGTATCGAGCTCCTTCCAGTGGTTGTAGTGCGCCATCACCGCGACCTGCTTGCCGCTCTCGACGACACGCTCGAGCAGGCGGATCAGGTCGTCGGCGTCCTCGGCTCCGAGAAACCGGTGCGGCCAGAAGGTCAACGCCTTGGTGCCGATCCGAATGGTCTGGATGTGATCGAACTCGGGTTCGAGCAAGGGCTCCAGGTAGCTCGCCAGATGCTTGGTTTTCATCACCATCGGGTCGCCACCGGTAAACAGCACGTCGGTGACTTCTTGATGCGCGCGCAGATAGTCGTGCAGCATGGCCGCCTCGGAGCTGGCGATGCGCAGCGCCTTGTCGCCCACGAACTGCGCCCAGCGGAAGCAGAACGTGCAATAGCTGTGGCAGGTCTGCCCCTGGCTGGGGAAGAACAGCACGGTTTCGCGGTACTTGTGCTGGATGCCATCGAGCCGGTTGCCGTCCTCGTCGCGCGGCATGTTCATCTCCATCTGGTCGGCCGGATGGGGATTCAGTTCGTGACGGATCGCGTCAATCGCGGCTTCCAGCGTCGCCTTGTCCGCGCCGCCCTCGAGCAGTTGCGCGACACGATCATAGTGCTCCGGCGCGAGCATGCCACGTTGCGGAAAGGTGAGCTGAAAAATCGGATCGTCCGGGATGTTGTTCCAGTCGATGAGCTCATCGATCACATACTGGTTGACGCGAAACGGCAACACCGACGAAACCACCTTCATCTCGAAGCGCTGGGCGTCGGACAGGCGGGAAAGGGGCTCGATCCGATCCAGATCACGCTGCGTGTAAACCTTGAATGGGACTTTCTCGTAGTTGCTCGCATATTCGATCGTCGGTTGCCATACAAGCGGCGTCATCTGGGCACTCATGTCGTGTCCTCCTGGTTTTCTCGCGGGGGTCCGTCGCTCGCAGTGTCTGCCGGTCTGGCGCACTGGACTCTGGATACCGCGGGACTTCTCGTCAGCCGGTGGAGAGAAGGGTCGTGAGCGGGCAAGGGGTACCCGGCCACCGGCGGGAATCACGCCCCGAAAGAGTGTCGGGGTCGCAAGGTAGAGCGGATATTAGTCGATAAACTATATTCGTGCAAATACGACCATAATCAAACGCTTGGGTTCCCCATGCCCGGGTTAACCCCAGGACGGATGAGCGCACGGGCTGCTTTCCCGAGATGGAGCGACGCGCACTCCGCCCCCCGGCCCCGCGCCGGGTGCGGAAGGCTGAACGCTGCAAGGCAGTGACCCAGCGCGGTCGCGAGGCGATCAACGCGCGCCGGATGCACGTGACTTGATGGACTGACGATACTCGGCGAGCGCGTTCAGGGCGTCCTCCCCCCAGCGGCCGGTTTCGGCGAGCGTCGCTGCGTGCAGTCCCTGAGCGTACGCAAGCACAAGGTCGAAACCGGCATCGACGTACTCGTCCTCGCCGTGCGACGCCAGATGCCTGCACCAGGCGATACGCGATTCGGCGATGAGCTTTTCCAGTTCGAGCTGAACGTGGACGAAGCGCACATGGCCCGAGGTGCCGCCAAACAGGGCATTTGCGCCCAGCAGGCAGGCCGCCGCGGCGAGAAAGACATAACCATACTGCCCCCACTCCCTGAACACCGGAGCGGCGGTCCCCGCCAGCAACGGAAGCAGCAGGCCAACCGACCCGAGCAGCCACGCCAGAAACCTCGCAGCAGTGGAGATGAGGGCACGCGTACCCCGCCTGCGGTAGTAGTAACGGACTTCCGACTCCGCCAGGTCATCCACCGCGGCGAACAGTTCCGACAACGAGCTCTTCGCATTCGCGCCATCCCACTGCAGCCCTTCGGTCCGTTCACGAAATTTTCGTACCCGGCGCGGGTCCTCGGGGCGCAGTTTTCGCCAGACGCTGTTGTCACCGACACGCATTCGCGCCTCCCACGGTAGCATTCGAGCCCAAACCATCGTCCGTTCAGCATAGTCCACAGTTCTCGCCTCGACCGACGAGGATGCGCTGCGTGGTCTCCATGCCGGCGAGGACCGGGCCTCCGCCGCAACACGATCACACTGGCAAGGGACAGGCAGAGGGCATTGGCGGTCTCGCGCGGGTGAGCTGCACCTGAAGGGATCGCGTCTCGGACCAGCAGGCAGCCAAACGCAACGACAATGGCCCGCTTGCGCGGGCCATTCTTCAAAGCGTGCTACGCGCAGCGCAGGCTACGCCGCCACGATCACTCGAACTCGATGATGATCTCGTCCACCGCCAGGCTGGCACCCGGGCTGGCGACGATCTTCGCCACCACGCCGTCCTGCTCGGCCTTGAGCACGTTCTCCATCTTCATCGCTTCGATCACCGCCAGCTTCTCGCCCGCCTTGACCTCCTGCCCGACGGTCACCGCGATCTCGCGCAGCAGCCCCGGCATCGGCGACAGCAGGAACCTGGACATGTCCGGCGGCAGCTTCACCGGCATCAGCGCCTGCAACTCGGCCCAGCGGGCGCTCATCACCATCAGCGTGGCCTGCGTGCCGTTGTGATGGATACGGTACTTGAGGCCGCTGCGCTCGAACTGCAACGTGAAAGGCTTGCCGTTGACGCTGCCCGAGACGAGGATGTCTCCAAAGTTCCAGTCGATGCGCACCTCGAAGCGTTCGCCGCCGACGCTGACCGCGTAGCCGCCTTCCGCGGGAACCACGGAGGCAAGCGTGCGCTCTTCGCCGCGAATCACCGTGTACTCGTCACCGACGACGCGCTCATGCCCCGGCATCTGGCCGGAAATCTGGGCGTCGCGGTCCTCGAACGCGCGGTGCAGGGCGGCCGCCACGGTCACGAACAGCAGCGGGTCGTCGTGCGGCACCTGTGAGGCGTCGAAGCCCTGGGGGTACTCCTCGGCGATGAAGCCGGTATTGAAGGCACCCGAGACGAAACGCGGATGCTGCAGCAGCGCCGCCTGGAACGGAATATTGGAATTGATCCCGCGAATCACGAAGGCATTGAGCGCCTCGCGCATGCGTTCGATGGCCTGGTCGCGGTTGGCGCCGTGGGTGATCAGCTTGGCGATCATCGAGTCGTAGTACATCGAGATCTCACCGCCGTCATACACACCGGTATCGACCCGCACCTGCCCCTCGACCTCGGCCGGCGGCTGGAACTGGACCAGACGACCGGTGGACGGCAGGAAGCCGCGGAACGGGTCCTCGGCGTTGATCCGGCACTCCATCGACCAGCCATGGATCCCGACATCGTCCTGGGCCAGCGGCAGCTGCTCGCCGGCGGCGACGCGAATCATCTGTTCCACCAGATCCAGTCCGGTGATCAGCTCGGTGACCGGATGCTCGACCTGCAGACGGGTGTTCATCTCGAGGAAGTAGAACTCCTTGGTCGCCCCCGATACCACGAACTCGACCGTACCCGCTGACTCATAGTTGACCGCGCGTGCCAGCGCCACCGCCTGCTCGCCCATGGCACGGCGCATCTCGGGATCGACAAAGGGACTGGGGGCCTCTTCGATGACCTTCTGATGGCGGCGCTGGATCGAGCAGTCGCGCTCGTTCAGGTACACATAGTTGCCGTGGCTGTCGCCGAGTACCTGGATCTCGATGTGGCGCGGTTCGAGCACGTACTTCTCGATGAACACGCGGTCGTCGCCAAACGAATTGCGGGCCTCATTGACGCAGGACGAGAAGCCCTCGAAGGCCTCCTGGTCGTTGAAGGCCACGCGCAAGCCCTTGCCGCCGCCACCGGCCGAAGCCTTGATCATCACCGGGTAGCCGATGCCCTTGGCAATCTCCACCGCCTGCTCCGGGCCGGCGATCGGGTCGTTGTAGCCCGGGATGGTGTTGACCCCGGCTGCGATGGCGAGCTTCTTGGACTCGATCTTGTCGCCCATCTTGGCCACCGAGTAATGCTTGGGACCGATGAACTTGATGCCTTCCTCTTCCAGCCGACGCGAGAACTCGGCGTTCTCGGAGAGGAAGCCGTAACCCGGATGCACCGCCTCGGCGCCGGTCTGCTTGCAGGCAGCGATGATGTTGTCCATCACCAGATAGGATTCCTTGGACGGCGCGGGGCCGATGCAGACGGCCTCGTCGGCCAGCTCGACGTGCAGCGCGTCCTTGTCCGCCTCGGAATACACGGCGACAGTGGCAATGCCCATCTTGCGGGCAGTCTTGATCACGCGGCACGCGATCTCTCCGCGATTCGCGATCAGGATCTTCTTGAACATGTGTGCTTGTCCTCCGGCGATCAAAGCGGGATGTTGCCGTGCTTGCGCCACGGGTTGTCGAGTTGCTTGTCACGCAGCATCGCCAGCGAGCGGCAGATGCGCTTGCGCGTGGCATGCGGCATGATCACGTCGTCGATGAAGCCACGATGGGCGGCGACGAACGGGTTGGCGAACTTCTCCTTGTACATCGCCTCGCGCTGGGCGATCTTCTCGGGGTCGTTCTTTTCCTCGCGAAAGATGATCTCCACCGCCCCCTTGGGTCCCATCACCGCGATCTCGGCGCTGGGCCAGGCGAGGTTGACGTCGCCGCGCAGATGCTTGGAGCTCATCACGTCATAGGCGCCACCGTAGGCCTTGCGCGTGATCAGGGTGACCTTGGGCACCGTGCATTCGGCGTAGGCATAGAGCAGTTTGGCGCCATGCTTGATGATGCCGCCGTATTCCTGGCTGGTGCCGGGCATGAAACCGGGCACGTCGACGAAGGTCACCACCGGGATGTTGAACGCATCGCAGAAACGCACGAAGCGCGCTGCCTTGATCGAGCTCTTGATGTCCAGGCAGCCGGCCAGCACCAGCGGCTGGTTGGCGACGAAGCCGACGGTCTGCCCCTCCATGCGCCCGAAACCGATGACGATGTTCTTGGCATGATCCGGCTGCACTTCGAAGAAGTCGCCCTCGTCGACCACCTTGACGATCAGCTCCTTCATGTCGTAGGGCTGGTTTGGATTGGCCGGCACCAGCGTATCGAGCGAATCGATCATGCGGTCGGCCGGATCCATGGTCGGCCGCACCGGCGGCTTCTCGCGGTTGGACAAGGGCAGGAAGTCGATGAAGCGGCGCAACTGGGCCAGTGCCTCGACGTCATCCTCGAAGGCGAGGTCGGCAACACCGGATTTGGTCGTGTGCGTCACCGCGCCGCCGAGTTCCTCGGCCGTCACCGACTCGTGCGTCACCGTCTTGACCACCTCGGGTCCGGTGACGAACATGTAGCTCGAATCCTTGACCATGAAGATGAAGTCGGTCATCGCCGGCGAATACACCGCGCCACCGGCGCACGGCCCCATGATCATCGAGATCTGGGGAATCACGCCCGAGGCCATCACGTTGCGCTGAAACACGTCGGCATAGCCACCGAGCGAGTCCACGCCTTCCTGAATCCGCGCCCCGCCCGAATCGTTGAGCCCGATCACCGGCGCGCCGACCTTCATCGCATGGTCCATGACCTTGCAGATCTTCTCCGCATGCGTCTCCGACAGCGAACCGCCGAACACCGTAAAGTCCTGCGAGAAGACGAACACCAGCCGGCCATTGACCGTACCATAGCCGGTGACCACGCCGTCGCCGGGCACCGCTTCCTTCTCCATGCCGAAGTCGGTACAGCGGTGCTCCTTGAACATGTCCCACTCTTCGAAGCTCCCCTCGTCGAGCAGCAGCTCGATCCGCTCGCGCGCCGTGAGCTTGCCCTTGGCATGCTGGGCGTCGATTCGCCGCTGCCCGCCGCCGAGGGCGGCCTTGCGGCGCTTCTCGTCCAGCTGCTTGATGATTTCCTGCATCACGTTCTCCCTGAAACATGGGGCGCCACACGCGCCCCGCCGATTCGAACCGCCGGCCTCGCAGCCAGCGCTGTCATTCCCATGCTTCCGTCCCCATCGATGCTTGCGTCAGTCGCGCCGATCACCAAACAGCGCCAGCAGATGCATTGCCGCTACTGCAGGAGAGGTCTCCCCGGCGCCGACCTCGACTTGCAGACGCGGCAACGCCTCGCGCACCCCGCCATGCGTGCGAAACCGCGCGCGCAAGCCAGCATCGATCAGCTCCCACATCCACGCCAGCGCCTGCTTCTGGCGCTTGGATTCGAACTCACCGGTAGCGCGCATCGTGTCGCGATACGTACATACCGTCTTCCAGAACGCATCGATGCCGTCTTGGTGCAGCGCCGACATCGTCAACACCGGCGGCGACCAGTTGGGGCTGGCCGGGCGCAGCATGTGCAGCGCAGTGCGGATCTGCGCCTTGGCCCGCATCGCCGCCGCGGCGTCGATATCCGCCTTGTTGATGACGATCAGGTCGGCCAGCTCCATGATGCCCTTCTTGATCCCTTGCAGATCGTCACCGGCGTTGGGCAATTGCAGCAAGCAGAAAATGTCGGTCATGCTCGCGACGGCGGTCTCGCTCTGCCCCACACCGACGGTCTCGACGATGATCACATCAAAGCCGGCGGCCTCGCACACCAGCATCGACTCGCGCGTCTTCTCCGCGACCCCACCCAGCGAACCCGACGACGGGCTGGGCCGGATGAAGGCCTCGGTGCGCTGCGAGAGCTTTTCCATGCGCGTCTTGTCACCCAGAATCGAACCGCCGGTAACGCTGGACGAAGGGTCCACCGCCAGCACCGCAACCCGATGCCCCTGCTCGATCAGGTACAGGCCAAGCGCCTCGATGAAGGTGGACTTACCCACCCCCGGCACCCCGGAAATACCCACCCGCATGGCGCCACCTGTCTCCGGCAACAAGGCCTCGATCACCGCCCGCGCCTGTGCCTTGTGCTCCTCGCGCTGCGACTCGATCAGCGTGATCGTCTTCGCCAGCGCACGCAACTTGCGCCCGCGCACACCCTCGACCAGGGCCTGATCCGCGACTTCCGGCAAACTCATCGAATCCATCCGTACATTCATCTTCAGGCAGCGTGACCCATCGACGAAATCAGCCGCCGACCTTTGCCGCCCGGATCTGCTTGAGCACTTCGCGCGCCGCCTTCGGGATCGGCGTGCCCGGCCCGAAGATGCCCTTGGCGCCGGCGGCATACAGTGCCTCATAGTCCTGAGCGGGAATCACGCCCCCGACGAACACGATGATGTCGTCGGCCCCCAGCTCCTTCAGACCGTTGATCACCGCCGGCACCAGGGTCTTGTGACCGGCGGCGAGGCTGGAGCAGCCGACCGCATGCACATCGTTCTCGACCGCATGGCGTGCGGCCTCTTCCGGTGTCTGGAACAGCGGCCCGACGTCGATATCAAAACCAAGGTCGGCAAAGGCCGAAGCCACCACCTTGGCGCCGCGGTCGTGCCCGTCCTGCCCCAGCTTGGCGATCATGATCCGCGGGCGGCGGCCCTCCTCAGCGACAAACGCCTCGATCTCGGCCTTGAGCGCCTTCCAGTCCTCGTCGTTTTCCACCACGGCTCCATACACTCCGGACACAGCCTGCGGATTGGCGCGGTAGCGCCCCCACACCTTCTCGAGCGCGTCGGACACTTCACCCACGGTCGCGCGCAACCGGACCGCCTTCACCGCGAGGTCGAGCAGGTTGCCTTCGCCCGTTTCTGCGCAGCGCGTCAGGTCTGCCAGCGCGGTCTCGACCGCCGCGCCGTCACGGGTCTCGCGAATCTTCTTCAGACGGGCGACCTGCGACTCGCGCACCGCATGATTGTCGATATCGAGAATCTCGATCGGATCTTCCTTGGCGAGCGTGTATTTGTTCACCCCGACGATGACGTCCTTGCCCGAATCGATGCGCGCCTGTTTCTCCGCCGCGCACTCCTCGACCTTCATCTTCGCCCAGCCTGACTCGACCGCCTTGGTCATGCCGCCCATGGCCTCGATTTCCTCGATCAGCTCCCAGGCCTTGTCAGCCATGTCCTGGGTGAGCTTTTCCATCATGTAGGAGCCGGCCCACGGATCGACGACATTACAGATGTGGGTCTCTTCCTGGATGATGATCTGGGTGTTGCGTGCGATGCGGGCAGAAAACTCGGTCGGCAACGCGATCGCCTCGTCGAGCGCGTTGGTGTGCAGCGACTGCGTGCCGCCGAATACCGCCGCCATTGCCTCGATGGTGGTGCGCACCACGTTGTTGTATGGGTCCTGCTCGGTGAGCGACCAGCCGGACGTCTGCGAGTGGGTGCGCAGCATCATCGACTTCGGGTTCTTCGGGTTGAACTGCTTCATGATGCGCCACCACAGCAGTCGCGCGGCGCGCATCTTGGCGATCTCGAGGTAGAAGTTCATGCCCACCGCCCAGAAGAACGACAGACGACCGGCAAACGTGTCGACATCCATGCCGGCGTTGATCCCGGTGCGCACATACTCCAGACCGTCCGCCAGCGTGAAGGCGAGCTCGATGGCCTGATTGGCGCCCGCTTCCTGGATGTGGTAGCCGGAGATCGAGATGCTGTTGAACTTCGGCATGTGCTGCGCGGTGTAGCCGAAGATGTCGGCGATGATCTTCATCGACGGCGTCGGCGGGTAGATGTAGGTGTTGCGCACCATGAACTCTTTCAGAATGTCGTTCTGAATGGTGCCCGACAGCTTCTCCTGACTCACTCCCTGTTCTTCGGCGGCGACGATGTAGCCGGCGAGGATCGGCAGCACCGCGCCGTTCATCGTCATCGAGACCGAGATCTTGTCGAGCGGGATGCCGTCGAACAGGATCTTCATGTCCTCGACCGAGTCGATCGCCACGCCGGCCTTGCCGACGTCACCGAGTACACGCGGATTGTCCGAATCATATCCACGGTGTGTGGCCAGGTCGAAGGCCACCGAGACCCCCTGCCCCCCCGCAGCCAGCGCCTTGCGGTAGAACGCGTTCGATGCCTCGGCGGTCGAGAAGCCCGCATACTGGCGAATCGTCCACGGCTTGACGGCGTACATCGTCGGCTGAGGCCCTCGCAGAAACGGCTCGAAACCCGGCAAGGTGTCCGCAAAGGGCAGCCCCTCGGTGTCGGCCGCAGTATACAAAGGCTTGACCGACAAGCCCTCCGGCGTCTTCCACACCAGATTGGCCGGATCCTTGCCCGGCGCATGCTTAGCTGCAGCCTTGTTCCAGGCCTCGAGATCGACCGGGGGGACTTCCGGAAAATCGGACTTCGACATGACGAACCTCACGAATCGGTAGTGCCGCACCCAGGCGGCATCGGAATACACTGCACAATAGACAATACAATACGCAACGCGACGACGAAACCACTCGCGACCGATTGTCGCGAGTGGTCGCCGACGCCCGACATCGACACGCCCTCTCCCTCGCCGGGGCAATTCGCCCCGACATCCCTTTGCGTGCCACACCGGAAACTTGACTTGAATAGCGAGTGTTATAATACTTTATCCATAATTATGAGTGCAACAAGCTTGAAGCAATGTGCGAATCTGCGCATGATGCATCGCCCTTGCCGACAACACCCCGCGCGCCCACCCACGGACGCCGCGGGTGAACTGTCATCCAGTTTCGATCAACACCCACACGCGACAAGGCAATGACCAATTCACGCATCGCCCCGCTTGCCCTTTACCAGGAAGTCGCCGAACGTTTGCGGCAGCGCATTTTCGCCCATGACCTGCCACCCGGCACCTGGGTGGACGAACAAGCCCTCGCCGAACAATACGGCATCTCCCGCACCCCCCTGCGCGAGGCACTGAAGGTACTCGCCTCCGAGGGCCTCGTCACGCTCAAGCCACGGCGTGGCTGTTACGTCACCGAAATCTCGGAACGCGACCTCGACGAGATCTTTACGATCATGGCCCTGCTCGAGGGCCAGTGCGCACGCGAAGCCGCGGTCAAGGCGGACGCCGACGGACTTTCCGCCCTCGAGACCATTCACGCTCGACTCGAAAGCGCCGCCGACACCCGCGACATCGACGCCTTCTTCGAAGCCAACCAAGCCTTTCATCGCAAGGTTCAGGAACTGGCCGACAACCACTGGCTGCTCCACGTCATCGAAGACCTGCGCAAGGTCATCAAGCTGTCGCGCCACCATTCGCTGTTCAGCGAAGGGCGGCTCGAACAATCGCTGGCCGAGCACCGCAAGATTCTCGCCGCCCTGCTCGAGCGCAATGCCGACCTAGCCGAAACCGGGATGCGTGACCACATCGGCAGCGGCCGCAAGGCATTGGCACGAATCGCAGGTGTACGCACGCACGCGGCCTGAACCGACCATCACTAACCCTCCAACTCCGTTCGTCCACCGCGTCAAGACCTGTTCTCGGCCGCCAGCGCGGATCACAACAGACCCAAGGCGTCGCGTCCTGCCGCGGAATTCAATCGCAAACACAAGCCGGTGAAAATTTCTTCAGAAGGAGGGCCACCCCCCTGAGTGTCGGAAAACTTTACATCTCAGTTTCCAGTCGTTCGACAATCGCGCAAAAACCCGAAACACTTTCACACAATGGACGTCTTTTGATTCGGCCAGACATGTGCAAAACCTGAATCACCTTCCAACTACGTGGCATTTCGACTGTTTCCGCATCGAGCACTTTATACGAATAGCTCATAAAGAATGATCCAAATGAGCTGGCTCAATCATTCCAAACGGAGAATGATCGAACGGTTTATCATTCTGCTCAGGAACCGAAATAGCTGTGCTGACAAGCGATTCACAAATTTCTCCACGCACTCGCCAGAGATCCATGAATCTCGACATCAAATGTGTCGGATTTTTTTACACATTGCAGTGCTGACCTCCGTGTCATTCCCCCAAGGTTCTATCGCGCAAGACTTATTTTCAACTGGCCCTGATCTTGCTTGTTTCATGTAGTAACACATTCAACTGTGTTCTCCAACCAAGAACAAGAGATCGCCTTATGAAAAAACTGCTTCTTGCGAGCGCGCTCGCTGTGCTCGCCATAGGGGTAACCCAGGCTCAGGCGGCCACGCTTACCTATTACAGCGCCCCGGAGCACGGCATGATGCCAACGCCCATGACCCAGGAAAGTCAGTTGCAGTTGTTCGACTCCAATCTGGGGACACTCACCGGGGTCACCTTCGGGATTACCGGCGACGCCATCAGCGATTACTGGTTTCAGGTCCGCACGGATGCGCTGATCGTTTCCCTCGACGTTCGGCTGTTCTATCTATTGACGGCTTCACACACGGCGTTCGATGGACTGTACGAAGAACCATTCTCCCTGACTACCGCACTGACCAAACCGACGGTAACGTACGATCTGCCGATCATCTCGGAAATCACACCCCTTACCGCAGGGCACCAGCAATCTGGCCAACTCACGGGAACGGGCAGTTTCGAGTTTTCCTCGGACGATCATGCGGCACTGCTCAGCCTTCAGCAGGCGGGAGGCGGGGCTTTCGACTTGGGTTGCATGGGTGTCGCAACTTTTGTGATGCACTCCATCACCGGTAACCTGGATCAGTCCCAGACCACAACGGCAAGTTGCAATTTCTGGGTCACTTACAGTTATGAACCCGGGCCCCCTCCCTCCACCACTCTGGTACCCGAACCCGGAACCCTAGCATTGCTGGGCATCGGACTCAGCGTAGCGGGATTCACCACGGGCAGCGTTCGTCGCAAAAAAAAGTAGGGCGAGCCCTTCGCCGCGCAAACTACTCAACGCCCCTGACGGGGCGTTCTGCATTTCTTGCGTGCTTATACAGCGAACCTCACCACTGTCGGATTTTTTTACACCTCTATCCACCCAACTCAATTCTGATCCGGCAATCCAGCGCCCTCCATGGATTTTCATTTCATGGAACAGATATTGCTAATGGCTACTCGCTCGGCAATCGCCGAACATACTTTTCAAATATTACAAACGGAAAAATCGCCTTATGAGAAAAACACTGCTGGCGGGACTGCTCGCCCTGATCGGATCCGGTGTGGCGCAAGCCGCTCCGCTCACCCAGACTTTCACTGCCGGGATCGACCCGACATTGACGCCCTTCACCCAGAGCACTTCGCTTTCACTTTTCGACTCCAACCTCGGAACGCTCACTGGCGTAACGTTCGACATCCAGGGCTGGGCTCAGACCGACGCCAGCATCCAAGCAACCACGGTCACCGAAGGTTTCATCGCTGCCAACGCGCATTTTCTGCTGTTCTCGGAACATAGCGCATTTGCCGACGTACTCGCGTCAAGCGGCAACGAAACCCAGGCCTTTCTCAATCCTTCGTTCAGCGCTCCACTTACTTCGTTCTCGATCAGCCTGGACGCCGGCGAGAGTGTCTCGTTCGACGCCGACGGCTCCGCCGCCTTCTCGCTAGATTCTGGAAGTTTCAACCAGTTGCTCGGGCTTCAGCAAGCTGGAGGAGGCCTGTTCAACATTGGCTGCACCAGCATCGGTGTCATCACGACCACTTTGATCAGCGGCAATGTCAGCACGGATCAATCGACCGAAGCAAGTTGCTTGTTCTCTGTAACCTACCACTACGAGAGCGCACCGCCCACCAATCAGGTACCTGAGCCAGGCACGATCGCGCTGCTCGGACTGGGTCTGAGTCTGGCCGGGCTAGGCAGCGGTCTCGCCCGTCGTCGTACCAAGCCATGACCCTACCAAGCCACCGAGCTTGAACGGCGGTCTTCGTTAACGGCAACGACGCGGGCGAGAACCGACCGGGTCATGCCAGAAACACCAGAAACCTTGATACGCCCATGAGTGGAGCGGATATTGCCCGCACCGCTCATGGTTGTGATCGATACCTCTTCAATTCCGCTCTGGCAGGCATCGGGACGATCCGATATCCCACTTCTGTGCAAACAATGGCGCCTGACGATAACGGCACGCGTTATCGATGCTCAATGGAAATCGGGCGTGGAACCGACTTACCCTCCTCATCGTCGCCTCATACAGATTAGATTTGCTCAGCGCTTGCCGGACTCCCATAGAAAAACACTTAAACCATTGACCTTTAGAATAATGAAAACTCATGTTTTGACCAGTGTGCTGGTCACGCTCTGCTGCGTGGGAAACGTCGCCGCGCAGCAGAGCGTGACCTACTCGCAATCGCATGGCCCCCTGCCTACACCGTTCGACGCCAGCGCCACACTCCCACTATTCGATGCCAATCTGGGCACACTCACCAGTGTGACGATTACCACTGATGACTGGATCGAAACGGCAGCTACTGTCACGGCAGTCACGCCGGCAAATGGCAGCGCATCGATCAGCGGACATTTCCAGCTGTTCTCCCCGCACCCAGCACTTTCCGGACTGGTATCGCCTTCGTACGATTTGCCAACACTGTTCTCCGATCCGACCTACAGCGTGTTTCTCGCGGACACCAGCTTCGAACTAGCACCCGGCGAAGATGCGGCTTTCAATGGCGAGGAAACGACCTCGTTCAGCTTGGACTCGTCGACACATACCCAACTGCTTGGGCTGCAGCAAGCCGGTGGAGGCAGTTTTTCGCTTGGTTGCGCGGCAATCGGCGTAATCACCACGAACCTGATCAGCGGTAACGTCAATTCGGCACAAACCACCGAAGCGAGGTGCAGCTACAGCGTCACCTATCACTATGAACCCACCGCACAGGTCACCGCCATTCCAACCTTGTCGCAGTGGACGGTCGTTGCGCTCGGCGGATTGATCGCACTGCTTGGAGCCGGCCGACGGCGGCAAGCATGAGCCCACAGGGCAGCAAGCACTGACACTTGCTGCCCTGGCTCCGGACCTTTCGGTCGAGTTACGCACTCCAGTCCTGCCGAGCGATTGGCGCGGCCCCATCATGCCTTGGAAACAGCCACGAGCACGCATCAACCGCGAACGCTTCACTTGTATTGCTGCGTGCCCCAACACACTGTTGCCGCGTATCATCAAGCAGTTCCTCTCTTCATCAGACTGCCCATGAATGCACGAATCCGCAGCGAAACCATCGAACACATCGCCACAGTCACGCTCGACAACCCCGACAAGCTCAACGCCCTGGACTCCGGCATGTGGCGCCAGTTGCAAGAGGCCATGACACGCCTGTCGGCCGACGAGACCATACGCTGCATCATTCTTCGCGGTGCCGGAGACAAGGCCTTCGCCGCCGGAGGCGACATCGAGGAGTTCCGCACCGCCCGCGCCACCGTGGCCGATGCGCTGCACTATCACGAGGAGCTCGTCGCGCGGGCACTGGACGCCATTCGCGACTGCCCGATCCCGACGATAGCCGCCATTCGCGGGCCATGCATTGGCGGTGGCCTGGAGATCGCCGGTTGCTGCGATCTGCGCATCGCCGGTGCCACGGCGCGCTTCGGTGCTCCGATCAGTCGCCTCGGGTTTTCGATGTACCCGCGCGAGATGGCCGGCCTGTTGGGGCTGGTTGGTCCGGCCGTACTGCTCGAGATTCTGCTCGAAGGACGCATCCTGGACGCACCGGAAGCCATGCAAAAAGGATTGCTGACGCGCGTAGTCGATGACGATTCGGTCTTTGTCGAGGCACTGGCCAGCGCGCGCCGGATCAGCGAGGGCGCGCCACTGGTCGCGCGCGCCCACAAGCACTGGGTCAAACGACTGATGCTGGGTAGCGCGCTCGATGATCAGGAGAAGCGCGACGCCTTTGCCTTCCTCGACACCGAAGACTATGCCGAAGGGATGAACGCGTTCTTCGCCAAGCGCCCGCCACGCTTCAGCGGGCGCTGAAGCTCACCTCACGGACGCGACCGGGGTCCGGCACCCACCGCTGAGACCAGCTCCGCCGGCCACCCCACGGCCCGCGCCACCCGCTGCAAATCAAGCTCCGTCTCGATCACGTCGGCCAGTCGGTTCAGGTCGGACTGCCGACGCGCCGCCAGATCGACCACTTCGGTCTCCCCCGCACCCGCCCACGCCAGCACCGCATGCAAGGCTTCCGGCTGGTCGAGCACGCCATGCACGTAGGTGCCCGCTACTTGTCCATCGGGCGACAGGGCGCCGTCCGTCGCACCATCGTCGAGGTGCAGCAACGGCTGCCGCAACGCCGGCCCACTACTGACCCCCATATGGATCTCGTAACCGGCGGCGCGAGCGTCGTCGAGCACCAGCCGGCCGCGCACGTTGGCAAGCCGCTTCTCGCCGGTCAACTCGGTACGCATGTCGAGCCAGCCGAACCCTGGCGACGCCCCGGCGGTGCTCTCGACCCCCTCCGGGTCGTCGACACTGCACCCGAGCATCTGGAAACCACCGCATATCCCCAGCACCTTGCCGCCATAACGCAGATGGCGGTGCAGATACACGTCCCAGCCCTGCGCGCGCAACCAGCCAAGGTCGGCACGCACACTCTTCGACCCCGGCAGTACAACCAGATCGGCCGCGGGCGGCGCCTGGTCTGGTCCGATCCAGTTGAAATCGACCTGCGGGTGCAGACGCAATGGGTCGAGGTCGGTATGATTCGACACCCGCGGGAACGCGGGCGCGACCACTTTGAGGCGGGTCTGTGTCTTCTCCCCACGGGTACCGGAGATCGCATCCTCCGCGTCGAGAAACAAGCCGTGCAGATACGGCAGCACACCCAGCACCGGAAGGCCGGTACGTGCCTCCAGCCATTCCAGGCCCGGTCGCAACAGGCCGATGTCGCCGCGGAAGCGATTGATCACGAAACCCCGCACCCGCGCCTGCTCCGACGCCGACAGCAACTCCAGCGTGCCGACCAGGTGGGCAAAGACACCGCCCTTGTCGATGTCCGCGACCAGAATCACCGGCACATCGGCCGCCTCGGCGAACCCCATGTTGGCGATATCGCGATCGCGCAGGTTGATCTCGGCAGGACTGCCCGCGCCTTCGACCAGCACGCAGTCGTACGCCTGCGCGAGTCGCCGCCACGACTCCATCACCGCCTTCATCGCGGTCGGCTTGTAGGCATGGTAGTCGCGTGCCGACAGGTTGTTCACGGCCTTGCCGTGGATGATCACCTGGGCGCCGACGTCGGTGGAGGGTTTGAGCAGCACGGGATTGAAATCGGTGTGCGGCGCGACACCGGCGGCCAGCGCCTGCAGCGCCTGGGCACGCCCGATCTCTCCACCGTCCGCGGTCACCGCCGAGTTCAATGCCATGTTCTGTGGCTTGAACGGTGCGACACGAACACCGCGGCGGGCAAGCACGCGTGCCAACCCGGCCACCAGCGTGCTCTTGCCGGCATCCGAGGTCGTTCCCTGAACCATCAGCGCGGGGGTCGCAATCATCGCGTAGAATCTCCAGTTTGCTTCAACAACGGGGCGCTCCGGTGCGCCCGGCAGCGGATTATCCCCGAATCCGGACCTCCCATGCTGACCGTGTTTCTCAAACTGTGTGCGGGTATACTGCTCGACCGGCTGCTCGGCGAACCGCGCCGCCTGCACCCTCTGATTGGCTTCGGCCATTGGGCAATGTGGCTGGAACGCCGCTGCCGTGCCCTGATCGGCGAAGGGGTCCTCGCCGGATCGGTGGCATGGTGTATCGCAATCCTGCCGCTGGTTGCCCTTGCGGTCGTCGTGCGTCAGTCGCATCCCGCAGCATCGTGGGCGGTGGACATCGCACTGCTTTACTTCGCGCTGGGCGGGCGCAGTCTGGTCGAACACGCCACGGCCATTGCCAACCCGCTCGCCGCAGCGAACCTGGATGAAGCACGCGTTCGACTGGCGCGCATCGTCAGCCGCGACACCGCGACCCTGGACACCGCCGGCGTCGCCCGCGCGAGTTGCGAATCCGTGCTCGAGAACGGCAACGATGCCGTTTTTGGCGCCCTGTTCTGGTTCATCCTCCTCGGAGGGCCCGGCGCATTGCTGTTCCGTCTCGCCAACACGCTCGACGCGATGTGGGGATACCGCACGTCGCGCTACCTGCGTTTCGGCCGTATCGCGGCGCGCGCGGACGACGCCCTGGGATGGATCCCTGCGCGCCTTACCGCACTCACCTACGCATCCCTCGGCCACACGCGGCATGCCATCGAGTGCTGGAGAACGCAGGCCGTTCGCTGGAAGAGCCCCAACGCCGGTCCAGTCATGGCCGCGGGCGCGGGCGCGCTCGGAATCGAGATCGGCGGCCCCGCACGTTACCACGGCCATGAAGAGCAACGGCCGACCCTGGGCCGCGGCCCCGCTCCGGATGCCACCGCGGTGCTCGCCGCGATTCGGCTGATTCGCGTCGGCGTGTTCATCTGGGTCGCGGTCATCGGCTTCGCCGCCGTAGCGCAGTTCGTGCTCACCGGCGGAGCGCCCCGATGACCGCCCTCCATCTTCCCCCTCCCCCCCAGCACGGTGGTCGCAGGCGCGAGGCAGCGCAACGGTACGGCATCCCCCTCGAACAGTGGCTGGATCTGTCCACCGGAATCAACCCCCGGGGGTATCCCGTACCAAACATCCCGGCAGAGGCCTGGGCATTTCTGCCCGAGGACGGCGACGGGCTGGAGTCCGCGGCGGCGCAATACTACGGGACGCACGCCGTGCTACCAGTCGCGGGCTCGCAAGCCGCGATTCAGGCCCTCCCTCGTCTGCTCAAGGGGCGGCGGGTGACCATAGCCAGCCCCACCTACGCGGAGCATGCTCACGCCTGGCGTGATCGAGCGCCCCAGCCGGTGCCATTCGACCAGTTCTGCACGGTGAGCCGGGACGCCGACATTGCGATCGTCGTTCATCCGAACAACCCCACCGCCGAGACCTTGCCGACCGGGCAACTCCTCGACTTGCATCGCCAACTGGCTGCCCGGGGCGGAACCCTGATCATTGACGAAGCCTTCGCGGATCCCAGCCCAGGGATCGAACTGACCCGCCCCGGCGGCGTCGAAGGGCTGGTCGTGCTGCGCTCGCTGGGCAAGTTCTTTGGTCTGGCCGGTGCGCGTGTCGGCTTCGTCATCGCCCCCGAGCGACTGCGCACCGCGCTCGGACACCTGCTCGGCCCGTGGCCGATTGCCGGCCCGGCCCGCTTCGTCGCCCGGCAAGCGCTGCTCGACACCGTCTGGCAAGACGCCACCCGTCAACGCCTGCACGAGGATGCCGGACGCCTGTCATCGCTGCTGCAACGTCTGGCCATCGGAACAGTGCGCGGTTGCGCACTGTTCCAGCAGATCGAAACGCCACACGCGGCAGCACTCCATCACCACCTGGCCGGCGACGCGATCCTGGTCCGGCTGTTCTCCTCACCTTCGTGCGTTCGCTTCGGTCTTCCCGGCACAAGCTCCGAATGGATGCGCCTTGAGCGCGCACTTGATTCCTTCGTTCCCTGAGTTCCTGATGAAAACGCTTCCCTTCCTCGCCCTGCTGGGGCTGCTGTTATCGACGCCAGGCGTCGCCTCCTCGCCCCTCGACGGCGATCCCCGCTTGAGACTGCATGACGATCATGATCAGGTGCTGGAACTGGAGCGACCTGCGCGCCGCATCGTGAGTCTCGCCCCACACATCACCGAAATCCTGTTTGCCGCCGGCGCCGGCGAATACGTCGTTGGCGCCGTATCCTACAGCGACTATCCGGAGGCGGCACGCGCGCTGCCCCGCGTCGGTGCCTTCAACAACGTGGACCTGGAGGCCGTTGCGGCCCTGCGCCCAGACCTCGTGATCGCATGGTCCAGCGGCAACCGCTCGGTTCACCTTGACCGCTTCGAGGCGCTGGGCATCCCGGTGTACATGAACGACGCACGACGCCTCGAGGACGTTGCGCGCAGCATCGTACAGTTCGGGCGCCTTGCCGGCACCGAAGCCGTCGCCCGACAGGCGGCGGAAGACTATCTCGCCCGTCGTGACACGCTCGCACGCACATACGCCGACCGCCCCCCGGTGCGCATGTTCTACCAGATCTGGGACAACCCGCTGATGACGATCAACGGCGAACACCTGATCAGCGACGTCATCCGCCTGTGCGGCGGCGAAAACGTCTTTGCCGATCTTCCGCAACTGGCGCCACGCATCGGTGCAGAAGCCGTGCTGATCGCCGCCCCCGAAGCGATCGTCGCCAGCGGCATGGGCGAGGCCAGGCCGGAATGGCTGGACCGATGGCGTGAATGGTCACAACTGCCTGCCGCGCGGCATGACAACCTGTACTTCGTTCCGCCGGACATCATCCAGCGCCACACACCACGGATTCTTGACGGAGCCGCGCAGTTGTGCGCGTTCCTCGAAGAGGCGCGCGCGAAGCGGAAACTGCATTCGCCGCATGAGTAACGCCCCGGATCGGGTCACGCCGCCAGCGGGTCAGCGGCGATGATCGCGGCGCGCCGTGTGGAGCCCGAAGCGAAGCGCCGCCGGGCGTGATTCAATGCTCGCTGTCCGGCAAACCCGGCGACATCGATGATGCAGTGTCCAGCTTCGCGACGCGGGCACGGCGTCGGACACGCCGGTACTGCCGGCGCCAGTCGTTTCGGGTATCGGCCCACCACGCCCGATCGAAACTCAGTGACAGCGACGGCAGGATCTGCGACAGGTGATTCTCCGCCGCCGACGATTCGTCTCCGCGCAGCACCACGCGGGAAGTCCCCACCGCAAGGAGTCGATCCGGCAGCGCCGGGTGCAGATCGGCCTCTCCACCCGCCCCACTGACCACCGATTCGGGGGAAACCGCCTTTCCTTCGGGAATCGGACGTCGAAACCCTGCGGACATGCCCAGACCCATTTCGCGATAGGGTCTGATCGACGGCGCCGAGCGCACCCGTGACTGCGCCATCACCTTGCACATGAAGTCTTCGGTCAGAAAACGGTCCTTCAGCGCCACCTCCACCAAGGTCTCGCCAATCAAGGCCGATCCGGCTACCCGCGCCGCGGCGCGATCCGCTTCGAACTCCTCGAGGTGTGACAGTCGAATCGCTTCCACCACCATGCCACGCGAGACGAGATCGACGATCTCCGTCAACCACGGCAAATCGAGCGCAATCCGGTCGAGCACCCGAAACCACCAGCCGCGCAGGTGGCAGTTCCAGGCGCCCAGCCCGCTGCGTTGATGGACGAGATGGCCGAACTCGTGGGCCAGCACCGCGGCGAGTTGACGGTCAGAGACGCTGTGCGCCAGTGGCAGGCCAATCAGCAGGCTGGTGCGCATCGGTCCGAACATTCCCCAGGCCGGCCGCTGGGTAACCAGGGCATTCATGTCGCCGGTAATCCAGACCGAATCGACCCTCGCCCCGGGGAAATGCTTTCCAACGCGTTCGATCAGGTCGAACAGCGTGGGGGCGGCCTCGCGCTCGAGAAGAACACCGGATGGAGGCGGATCGGTGAAACGCAGCCACCCGAACGTCATCAACCCGACATGCAGCAACAGTGCCGCGCCAAACCAGACGCCCAGGCCCCGGAGCGGATTTCCCCCCGCAAGCTCAAGAAAACCGGCAACGAAGGCCAGTGTCGCGCCTGCAAGCATGGCGATCGCCATCAATAGCACCAGAGCAATTCCACACGCCGCCTTGACGCCCAGACGAAAGGCAAGGCGCGCGCGCAGCGCCGACAATCCGGGATGCTTTGCGTCCATGGGCCGCTCACCGCTCCTAGTGCTCATCAACTGTAACACTATACAACACGCCTTCGGGAGTTGCAGATTTCCAGTCCAAACACAACTTGCTGATAAATTCGCGCTCCCACCTGCAACAGATTATGACCGAAAACGGGTTTCGATGCTGCGCCGCAAAACAAAGCAGGGTACAATGCCGCACGATCACCTGTCAGACCAATCGGCAGGCCGGTCTCCCGGAACTCATCCGGCTCACTTCTTACCCGCCCGCCTCGATTGGTGTCTCTCGGCAAGAGCGACAGGCCGTCGCTGGAGCTTCACTGCATGACGAACACCCCCGATTTCGCCAGTCTCGGACTAGCCGAACCCCTGTTGCGCGCCGTTCGCGAAACCGGCTACACCCACCCCACACCGATTCAGGCCCAGGCCATTCCGCTCGTGCTTGCGGGCGGCGACCTGCTCGCCGCGGCCCAGACCGGCACCGGCAAGACCGCCGGCTTCACCTTGCCCCTGCTTCACCGCCTCGCCGCCTCGGCGCCGGCCCGGTACAAACCCGGCGCACCGCGCGCACTAGTGCTGACCCCCACCCGCGAACTCGCGGCGCAGGTCCAGGAATCGGTCGACACCTACGGCAAGCACCTGTCGCTGAAATCAATGGTGATGTTCGGCGGCGTCAACATCAATCCGCAGATCCAGGCCTTGCGCAAGCCGCTGGACATCCTCGTCGCCACCCCCGGGCGCCTGCTCGACCACGTCGGACAAAAGACGCTCGATCTCGGTGCGATCGAGATCCTCGTCCTCGACGAAGCCGACCGCATGCTCGACATGGGCTTCATCCGCGACATCCGCAAGATTCTCGCGCTCCTGCCCAAACAACGTCAGAACCTGCTGTTCTCGGCAACCTTCTCGGACGAGATCCGCGCGCTCGCCAACGGCCTGCTGCACAACCCCGGCTGCGTCGAGGTCGCGCGACGCAACACCACCTCCGAGCTGGTCTCGCAGTCGGTGTATCTGATCGGCCAGAAGCAGAAGCGCGACCTGCTCGCGCATCTGGTCAAGGAGAACGACTGGCACCAGGTACTGGTGTTCACCCGAACCAAGCACGGCGCCAACAAGCTGGCCGATTTTCTCGGCAAGCAGGGCATCCCGTCGGCGGCGATTCACGGCAACAAGAGCCAGTCGGCGCGCACCCGCGCATTGTCACAGTTCAAGGACGGCTCCCTGCCGGTGCTGGTCGCCACCGACATCGCCGCGCGCGGCCTCGACATCGAGCAGCTCCCGCACGTGATCAATTTCGAACTGCCCAACATCGCCGAGGACTACGTCCACCGCATCGGACGAACTGGCCGCGCCGGCAGTCCGGGGCACGCGATCTCGCTGGTCGATCCGGAAGAGAACAAGTACCTGGCCGGCATCGAGCGGTTGATCAAGCAGCGCATCACGCGCGAGAACACCCCCGCGTTCACGCCATCGGCGACGCCGGACACCAGCTCCGTGGACGCGCGCCCGGATCAGCGCGCCCGCCCCGGACGCCCGCCTCGCGGCGAGAATACACGCGACGGACGCGCCGCCAAACCCGGGCGCCAGGAGTCGTCGAACAAGCCCCGCTCGGGTTCCAGTTCGCGCAGCGACGGACGCACCGGAGGCAAACCCGCCAACGGCTCGAGCGGCAAGGCCTCCGGCCCGTCCCTTCGCGCCGGCGGTGACGCACGCGGTTACGGCGACCGCAGTGGCGCGGCAGGACAGCCGCGCGAACGCGGCCGCGACAACGGACGCAAGGGCGAACCGGCCCGCACCGGCGCCGCCACCCCCAATCGTGACGGCCGGCGGCCGCAACGCGCGGCGCTGTTTTCGGGCAAGTAAGCCTTCGCAGATGCCACAGCAGGCCATGCCGAAGCATGGCCTGCCCGGGACGACCGCCGTGCGTGAGGCGAGAAAGCCTCATTCAGCGCAGGTCATTGCCGTTGCGGTACGCGCCGCATCCAGGACGCGATTCCTGATTTGCGGCGGACAACGCGAAGCGAACCCCAAAGCAAAAGGGCCGGATCCAAGGATCCGGCCCTTTTTCATTGCTGGGTGGTCTTGCCCGCCACCCGAAGACGATCAGGCGCCGCGAGCCTTGTACCACAGCGCGTAGGCCCAGCACGCTGCGCAGAAACCGGTGACCAGGTCGATGAACGAAAAGATCAGCAAGGCCACCGCCGGGATGTTGCCGATGTCCGAACCCATTGCCCAGGTCACGAACATCGCCGTGCCTGCGACCGCGGCGATCTTGTCGGCGAACATCTTGGAGCCCGCATTGACCGGCTTGGCCAGGTTCATCTTGCTGGTGATCTTCGAAAACAGCTTGTACGACAAGCACTTGTGCGGAGAAACAAACCCGCGCAAGGCGCCACCAAACGCGATCACGATGGCGAGCCACTGATACGGTGTAAACAGGTAGAGAATGCTGATGATGAAGGTCACCGCAGCCTGAAAGCGATAGGCGTTGGAGCACACCGGGGCGATATCGAAACGAAGCATGAGAAACCTCCAGAAAGGGTTGAATCGATGCCCGTTAGTATATCAGTGTTTTCTAATTTTACAAGCACGCCGGAGTCATTGAGCCGCAATTCTCCGGTTTGTCGGAACCCGGCAAAGACGTACCTGGGCGCATTCCCCCACGGACCACGCAAACGAGAACAGCCGCTCAATCACCCTGCTCGCCCCACCGGTTCTCGAAGCACACCGCGGTCAGCGGTTTGCGCTCCGCCCAGCCGGCGCTTTCCAGCATCGGTTTCGGATAAAACGCCTCGACATGCCCGATGCAGAGTACCGCGAGGGGACGGGCGCCCACCGGCATTGACAACAGGCTGGCCAGCTTGTCCGGATCGAAGATCGATACCCAACCCAACCCCAGCCCCTCGGCACGCGCGGCCAGCCACATGTTCTGCACCGCGCAGGCCAGAGAGGCCACGTCCATTTCGGGCAGCGTTCGTCTTCCGAACACCGCCTTCTCCCGCCCGTCGCACAACGCCGCGACGATGACTTCACCGGCCTCGCGGATACCCTCCACCTTGAGCCGCATGAACGAATCCTCCCGTTCCCCCAGCGCGCGGGCGGTCACCAGGCGCTCCTCTTCGACCAGAGCGTGAATCTGGTCGCGCAGACGCGGATCGCGAATACGCACGAAACGCCATGGTTGCATGTAGCCCACGCTGGGGGCATGGTGCGCGGCCCACAGCAAGCGCTCCAGACAATCCGGGTCGATCGGACCGGGGACGAAGTGACGCATGTCGCGCCGTTCGCGTATGGCCCGATAAATCGCCTCCCGCTCGATTTCTGCAAAGGCATGCGGCGAGGTCTCCTCCGCGCACTTCCGACCCGCCTCGCACAGCCCCGGGTTCTCATCCATCGTTGTGACTCCTTTCCGCTCCCATCGCCGTCATCCAGTTCCCATCGACGCCCGGCCGCGTCCATGGTTCATGCCCCGTCCTCCACACGCCAGTACCCGGCTTCCCACCTCCGCGCAAGCCTGCGCGCGCGCCCGAGCGGCACGGCCGCCTGTTCAAGATCGACGACCAGACATGCATCGACTTCACGCGGACGCTCCGGCAACGCGCTCATCCGCCCATCAGTCAGCACCCGCAGCTCAACCCGCCGGCCGTTCGCGCGCGCCCGCTTGGCGACCCGCGCCGCGCGACGCACGGCCGCCGCGAGCGGCGTCGCACCGCCACCGCCGACCTTGTTGAGCCACCCACGCTCATTCAACCCCACCCTTCCGGCCTCGCGCAGCGTGAACGCACCCCGGCCGGCAAACCCGATCACCACCATCTCGGCGCGCTGTCGATACAGTTCCGTCACCCAGTGCGCGAGCACACCCTTGGCCAGGGCCAGGCGGCCACCGGCGAGCATCGATGCCGAGCAATCGAGCAGCACGCACACCAGCGCGCGCGCGCTGGACGGGGCGCGCCTGAAGCGCAGATCCTCCGCAGAGGGTCTTCTTCGCCGCGCGGCGAAAAAGCTCGCCGGCCAGTCGACCGCGGCCGTCATGGTACCGCCACGCCCCCGCAAACCGCGCTCTGCAGCGCCGCGCACGACCCGCTCCGCTCCCGGAGCGAACCGGCGCGTCAGCGCTTTTTTGGCGACAGCGGCCTCACCGGCTTGACCGCGCGCACCAGCAGCGGCTCGGGCGCAAGCACACCCCAGTCGTCCCCCTCTGCGTCTCCATCGGCGCCCCCTTCGGCCGTCCCCTCGCCCCCACCGTCATCGGTCACATCCTGCGCAACGGCGCTGCCATGTCCGGAGCCCGTCGGCGCATTTCCGGACGCACCTGCAGACGGATCGGTCGCGGAAGAAGGCGGCCGGGTCGGCGGCTGCGTCGCATCCCGCCCCTGGTCCAGAGCCGGTCCGGGCCGACGATCCGCTCCCCCGGAAACCATCCCCTCGTGTCCCGGACCGGAATCCGTGCTCATCGGCTGCGGGTCGTCGCGTCCGGACAACGGATCCGCTGCGTCTTCGCGTCGCGTTCGTGCCGATCGGACCTCGCGCTGCTCGCGCTCGTCTCCGTCGCCGGAGCCCTCCCCCGCGCGGCGTCGGTGCGCCAGCACCCAGTCGGCCACCGCGACGAGATCGGCCTCGGATACCCCGGTCCGGCGCTGCAGCGCCGCGTGCGCCCTCGCCGCGCGCAACAAGGCCATGTCGGCGCGCACGCCCTCGACCTCGGCGTCGTGACACAAGATCGCAATCCGTTCGTGGAGTGCGTCGGTCACCGGAATCGAGCTCAGCCGCGCGCGCGCCTCGACCACGGCCTGCGCGAGACCGCGCTGCGCTTCGGCATAGACCGCGACGAAACCCGCCGGATCCGCATCGAACGCCAGCCGGCCGCGGACGATTGCCTGACGCGTCGCGACGTCGATGCGGTCCTCCAGGCGCACGTAGAGACCGAAGCGATCGAGCAACTGCGGCCGCAGCTCGCCCTCTTCCGGGTTCATCGTGCCGACCAGCACGAAACGCGCCGGATGCGCATGCGAGATGCCGTCGCGCTCGATCAGATTGATCCCGCTGGCCGAAACATCGAGCAGCAGGTCGACCAGCCCGTCGGCCAGCAGGTTGACCTCATCCACATACAGCACGCCCTCATCGGCGCGCGCCAGCAGCCCCGGGCGAAAGCGCAGCTCGCCTCGTCCCAGCGCGGCGTCGAGATCCAGCGTGCCGATCAGCTGCTCCTCGCTGCAACCGAGCGGCAGATCGACGAAACCGCCACGCGGCAGCAAGTCGGCCAGCGCCCGGGCACTGGTGGACTTGGCGGTGCCTCGCGGTCCCTCGATCAGCACTCCCCCGATCAGCGGGTCGATCGCCACCAGCAGCAAGGCCGTGCGCAGACCATCCTGGCCAACGATGGCCGCAAACGGAAAGCGCGGTTGCGTCACACCGCGCGGCGTCGGGGTGGTCCCCGGCGATCCGGTTTCCACATGCATGCGTTCCATTCAAGCTCCTTCGAATCCTTCGAGCACTTGCTCGGCATCGAGCAGATGCCGTTCGATGCGCTCGCGATACGCCCCCGGCAACTGCCACAGCCCGCGCTGCATCGCCTCGAGCAGACGCTCGCAAATGTCTCGCAACGCGTCCGGATTGTGGCGGCGCAGGAAGGCCCGCGTGTCCGGATCCTCGACGAACGCATCGGCGACGCGCGCATACTGGTCGTCGCGGACGACGCGCGCCGTCGCATCATAGGCAAACAGATAGTCCACCGTCGCGGCCATCTCGAAACCGCCCTTGTAGCCGTGGCGCTTGACGCCTTCGATCCACTTGGGATTGGTGACGCGGGCGCGCACCACGCGGCTGATCTCGTGGGCAAGCGTATGCACCCGCGGCGACTGCGGATTGGCATGATCGCCAAAATAGATCTCCGGCTGCCGGCCGCCGAAATGACGCACTGCCGCCACCATGCCCCCCTGGAACTGATAGTAGTCGTCCGAATCGAGCAGGTCGTGCTCGCGGTTGTCCTGGTTGTGCATGACCACATCGATCATCGCCAGACGACGCACAAAGGTCTCGGGCACCGCCGCGCCATGATCATGGCGCCCGTAGGCGTAGCCCCCCCAGTTGCGGTAGGCGGCAGCCAGGTCGGCATCCCCGTCCCATTCACGCGAGTCGATCAGGCCCTGCAGTCCGGCACCATAGGCCCCGGGCTTGGCGCCGAACACCCGCCAGGCCGCCTGCCGGCGGGCGCTGTCCGCGTCCAGCCCCTGCTCGACCAGCTGCGCCGCTTCGGCCCGGATGCGCGCCCGGATCGGGTTGATCTCGTCGGTTTCCTCCGCTTCGGAGATGCTGGCCACCTTCTCGACGGCGGCATCGAACAAGTGGATCAGGTTGGTGAACGCATCACGAAAGAATCCCGAGACGCGCAAGGTCACGTCGATGCGCGGCCGGCCCAGCACCGACATCGGCAACACCTCGAAATCCGCCACGCGGTGGCTGCCCTCGCTCCATTTTGGCCGCACCCCGATCAGCGCGAAGGCCTGCGCGACGTCATCACCACCGGTACGCATCGTCGCCGTTCCCCAGACCGACAGCCCCACCGAACGCGGATAGTCGCCGTGCTCCTGCAGGTACTTGTCGACCAGCAGCCGCGCCGACTTCAGGCCGATCGTCCAGGCGGTCGCGGTCGGCAGCGCGCGGGTATCGACCGAATAGAAGTTGCGCCCGGTCGGCAGCACGTCGGGGCGGCCGCGCGACGGGGCGCCACTCGGCCCGGGTGGCACGAAGCGCCCCGCCAGTCCACGGCACAGCTGGGTCAGTTCCTGTTCCCCGCAGGCGCGCAAGGCCGGGCGCAGATGCGCTTCGATGCGCTGCATCACCGCCCCGGTCGCCGCCCAGTCGGCCGGCAACGGCGCGCCATCGAGCAGGCCCAGCGCGAGCAGTTCGAGCCGCTCGCGGGTGTCGCCATGGTGACGCCAGGTCGCTTCGGAAACACTGGCCAGCGCGGCCGGACGCGGCCCCGACCACACCGCCTCCCATTGCGCATCGAGCGGATCGAAGCCGGTCCCGAGACCGAGATCCGCCGCCAGGGCACGAATCAGGCTGTCACGCGCGCCGCGCCCGTCACCCACCGGATAACGCGCCAGTGCCAGCAACGTGTCGCGCTCCAGCCGCCCCTCGGGCGAGCGCCCGAACACGTGCAGGCCGTCGCGGATCTGGCTTTCCTTGAGTTCGCACAGATAGGCATCGGTGCGGTTGAGCAGGGCCTGCTCCCCGGCCGCGTCGCGGGGCGCCTCCAGTCCCAGGTCGGCGTGCAGACCGTGGGCGACGACGAGCTCGAGGATCTGTCCGCGCAGCAGGTCGGCGCGCGCGCGGTCCAGCGTCAGCGCGTCGTAGTACTCATCCACCAGACGTTCGAGATCACGCGTGGGGCCGTAACTTTCCGCGCGCGTCAGCGGCGGCATCAGGTGATCGACGATGACCGCCTGGGCGCGACGCTTGGCCTGGGTACCCTCGCCGGGATCGTTGACGATGAAGGGATACAGATGCGGCATCGGGCCGAACACCGCGTCCGGCCAGCACCCCTCGCTGAGCGCGACGCTCTTGCCCGGCAACCACTCCAGATTGCCGTGCTTGCCGACATGTACGATCGCGTCGACCGCGAAGCGGCTGCGCAGCCAGTGGTAGAAGGCCAGATAGTGATGCGGCGGCACGAGGTCGGGGTCGTGGTAGCTCGCCAGCGCGTCGAGCTGGTACCCGCGCGCCGGCTGAATGCCGACGAACACCTTGCCGAGCCGCAGCCCGGCGATCATGAAGCGCCCCTGGCGCAGCATCGGATCGGCCTCGGGCGCGCCCCAGCGGGCGAGCACCGCCTGTCGGCAGCTCGCTGGCAGCGCCTCGAAGAACGCCTGGTAGTCGCTCAGCGCGAGACTTTGCCACGCCGGTCGCAGCGGCCATTGCGTGGCATCGTTGGTCACGCCTTCCCGCAGGCACGCCATCAACGCCTCGCCATCGGCCGGCACGTCCGTCACCGCATGGCCAGCCTCGCGCAGCCGCTCGAGGATGGCGACCACCGACGCCGGCGTATCCAGCCCGACCCCGTTGCCGAGGCGCCCTTCGCGAGTCGGATAGTTGGCCAGAATCAGCGCGAGGCGCTTGTCCCCTGCCGGCAACGCACGCAAGCGGCACCAGCGGCGGGCAAGCTCGCAGACGAACGCGATCCGGTCGGGCCGGGGCTGATAGCGCACCACATCCACCTGGGTCCGCGGACAGCGATGCTCCAGCCCCTTGAAACTCACCGCGCGGGTGATGATGCGTCCGTCGACTTCCGGCATCGCCACGTGCATCGCGATGTCGCGCGGCGCGAGCCCATGCGCGTCCGCCTGCCAGGCTTCGACGTTGCCACCCGACAGAATCACCTGCAACACCGGGAGATCGTCGACCAGCGCGTGATCACCCGGATCGTCCAGCGCCGACTGCGCGAACGAAGTAGTGTTGAGGATCAGCGCGACCTCGTGTGCGCGACACAAACCGGCGAGCACGTCCATGCACACCGCGTTCTTCAGCGAAGCCAGCGCGATCGGCAGCGGATTCAGCCCGTGATCGATCAGGCCCTGGCACAGCGCCTCGAACACGCGGGTATTGCCCGCCTGCAGATGCGCGCGGTAGAACAGCACCGCCACGCACGGCGCCCCGTCGCGCCAGTGCTCACGCCAGTCCTCGGCCGACGCATGATCCCGCCGTGGATGGAAGACGCCCGCCATCGGCAGCGCGCGTGGCGGGGGCGGATCGAGCGCCAGTCCAAAGAGGTGCCGCCCCAGATACGCGTAAAACGCCCGCGCGTTGTCTGCCCCGCCTTCGCGCAGATAACGCCACAAGGTGTGGCAGGCCGCCCGCCCGGCGGTGCTCTTGCGCAGCAGATTCTCGTCCTCCGTGGCGTCGCCCGAGAACATCGCCAGCGCCGCACCGGTGGCACGCGCCAGCTCGCACACCTGCTCGGTGCCATACGGCCAGTAGCTTTCGCCACCGAGGTGGTCGATGATGATCACCCGCGCGTGGCGCAGCACCTCCTCGAGATACAGGTCGATCGACGCCGGCTGGCGCAGATGCAACAGGTTGGCCAGGCGTACCGATGGAAACGGGGCACTCGCCCCCCCGGGCGCGGGGCAGGCGGCGGCGAGCAGCGCCAGCGTGGTATCCGCCGCACTCAGGATCACGATGTCGGCCGGGGTCTGGCCGAGCCGGGTGATCACCGAGGCATCGTCGACGAAGCCCCCCGGCTGGGCAGCCAGCAGATGCATCAGCCCACCACCGCCGACGTGCCCGCCAAAGTGGACGCCAGCGCCGCTTCGAGCGCGCGTGCATTCAGCTGCTCACCGATCACCACCAGCCGCGTCGCGCGCACCTCGTCGGCCCGCCACGGTCGATCAAAATAGCTGTCGAAGCGCGTGCCGACCCCATGCACCACCAGCCGCATCGGCTTGCCCGGTACGGCGACGAAACCCTTCACGCGGTAGACCGTGTGCGCCCGCACCAGGGCTTGCAACGCCTCGAGCAGCGGCGCCCGGTCAACCGCGGGCAATTCGAGCGCAACCGCGTCGAAGGCGTCGTGGTCGTGATCATGGTGGTGATCGCCGTCGCCATCGGGAAGCCCCGCGCCGCGCTCACCGCCCTCCCCCGCATGATCGTGATGCGGCGCGTGATGCTGATCGTGGTGCGTGGGCCGCAGGTGAATGCCTTCTTCCGCCGCGCGCTCCAGCCCCAGCAGCAGCGTCGGGTCCAGCCGTCCGTGTTCGGCGGCAACGATCTTCACCTGCGACGGAATCTCCGCTCGCACGATACCCTCGACCTGCGCGTACGCGCGCGCATCGACCAGATCGGACTTGCTCAGCACCACCAGATCGGCCGCGGACAGCTGATCCTCGAACAAGGCGTGCAACGGCGACTCGTGATCCAGGTTCGGATCGGCACGGCGCTGGTGGTCCACCTCGACCGGGTCGGCGGCGAAGCGCCCCTCGGCCACCGCTGGCACATCCACCACCGTGATCACCGCGTCCACGGTGCACGCTGTCTTGATCTCTGGCCAGTTGAACGCCTGGACCAGGGGCTTGGGCAGCGCCAGCCCCGAGGTCTCGATCAGAATGTGATCGATGCGATCGCGACGCGCGATGAGCTCGCGCATCACCGGGTAGAACTCCTCCTGCACCGTGCAGCACAGACAACCATTGGCGAGTTCGTACACCGTACCCTGGCTGCGGTCGCGCTCGCCCCCCGCCCCGGCTTCCGCCTCTTCCTCGCAGCCGATCGCACACCCGCGCAGAATCTCGCCGTCGATGCCCAGCTCACCGAACTCGTTGACGATCACCGCGATACGCCGGCCGTCGGCGTTTTCCAGCAGATGGCGCAACAAGGTCGTCTTGCCGCTGCCAAGAAAGCCGGTGACGATGGTCGCGGGAATCCGCGCCGCGTCCTGTCGCAAACCAGTCATGTCCCACTCCTTTCAGAAATCGACGCCGTTTCGCGCCTTCACGCCGGCCTTGAATGCGTGCTTCACGTCACGCAGCTCGCTCACCGTATCGGCCATTTCCACCAGCTCCGGCCGGGCCGCGCGTCCGGTCACGATGACGCTTTGCATCGGAGGCCGGGCGCGGATGGTGTCGAGCACGACGGCGGTGTCGAGGTAGTTGTACTTGAGCATGTAGGTCAACTCGTCGAGCACGACCAGATCGAGAGCGGGATCCGCGAGCATCGCCGCCGCTTCGGCCCACGCTTCGTCGGCCGCGCGCTTGTCGGCATCCCAGTTCTGCGTGTTCCAGGTAAAGCCGGTGGCCATCGCGTGGTAACGCACCCCGGGCACCGCCGCAGCATCCACGGCCGCCGCCTGCAGCTGCTGCAGGAACATCACCTCTCCGGTGGCGTGCGTCCCCTTGATGAACTGCACCACGCCGGCACGCTGACCATGACCGAGGGCGCGGTACAGCGTACCGAAGGCCGACGTCGTCTTGCCCTTGCCGTTGCCGGTAATCACGATCACGATCCCGCGCTCTTCCTGCGCACGTTCGATCGCCGCATCGACGACTTCCTTCTTGCGCTTCATCCGCTCTTCGTGGGAGCGCTTTTTCTCTTCATCCATTGTCCATACTCCGTTCGGGGTTGCGGCACGCACCCGCGCGCCGATGGCGCATGAACCGGGAAACCGTGGACAACGGAAGCGTCCGGCACGACGACTGGCAAACGAAACCGCCATCCCGACAGCGAACGCGAACCATGAATGACGGACGCGGGAGAGATTCGAGAGACGGCCATCCGGAACCGGGCGCCAGTGCATCCTGACGATGGGGTTGCCCACGCCTGCGAGGAGACGAACCCCACGCCGACCATCGGCACCCACCCCGATCCGCGGGCGCCCGGTAAAGAAACCTCGAAGCGCCGTACCCGAACCTGTCCACCGGCCATCGCCCACACCCCGGAGCATGCACCCTGCACTCGATCGGGGCCGGTCTTCTGGCTCGCCTTCTCCCGGACACCGTCGCCTTCCCGGGCAGCAGCCCAGTGGCGAGAAAAGGCACGCGGTTCGCGCGCCGACGGCTCCGTCAGGCTTACAGCAGCGGGGGCTGCGCCGGACTCGCCGAGGCCTTGACGCCCCGGTTGCACCGGACTTCCCGTTTCACCCCGACCCGCGACCGCGGACCGGAGCACCCTGATCGAACCCCGCAAGGATACGGCAAGCCCGGTCCGACAGGCAATTCGTCTCGCGCAATCACACCATCGAGGGCGGCGTTTCCGACATGTGCTCAGCACGGTGCCCCGGGTCGGCGACATCCCAAGAGCCACCGCTTTCACGCTAGAATCGCCCCCTTCCGTTACGCCCGGTCCTCGCCGGACCTGCACACTGGAGCGCCAAAAGCGATGAACGCCCCGATCCCCCTGACCCGACTTCCCCAATCCACCCTGTTTCGCGCCGGCGACGTGTTCGTCCTGTTCGGCGAACTGTTCGGCCGCGGCTATGCCAATGGCCTGATCGACAAGGCGCGCGAAGCGGGCATGGAGATCATCGGCATCACCGTCGGTCGCCGTGACGAGAACAACGCCCTGCGCGCGCTGAACGACGAAGAGCTGGCCGCGGCCGAAGCCGGTCTCGGCGGTCGCATCATCAACGTGCCGATGATGGCCGGCTTCGATCTCGACGCACCAGCCGGCGGGCCGACGCCAACCGAGATGCTCGGCAAGATGACGATCAAGAGCTGGCAGGACGACACGCTCGACTGGGCGCACATCGAGAAATGTCGTGAGATCGGCGTGCAGCGCTTCAAGGATTCGCTGGCGGAGGTCATGACGCGGCTCGACGCCATGATCGGCGATGGCCGCAACGTACTCTTCGCCCATACCATGGCCGGCGGCATTCCCAAGGCCAAGGTCTTCCTCGCCATTGCCAACCGCATCTACAAGGGGCGCGGCGAACGCTTCATGTCGTCGCAGACCCTGCTCGACAGCGACCTGGGCAAACTCATCCTGCAGAACTTCGACGAGGTCTCGGCCAACACCTTCGGCCACCTCATCGAAGGCAGCGCCGCGCTGCGCGCACGCATCGAGGCCAGCGGCGGCCAGGTACGCTACACCGCCTACGGCTACCACGGCACCGGAATCCTGCTCGACGGCGACTACACGTGGCAAAGCTACACCAACTACACCCAAGGCTACGCCAAGATGCGCCTGGAGCGCATCGCCCGCGCGGCGTGGGACGCGGGCGTCAAGGCAACGGTGTACAACTGCCCCGAGATCCGCACCAACTCGTCGGACATCTTCGTCGGCGTCGAACTGCCGCTGATCTCACTGCTACGCGCGCTGCGGCACGAACAGGGCGGGGCCTGGGCCGAGGGGCAATGGCAGGCCTGCGGCGAACTGCTGCAGGAGGGGGTCAGCGTCGAGGACGTGCTGCAAAGGGTCGAGGACTTCCAGCGCGGCGAAGTGATGCAGGCATTTCGCGACTTTGCCGCCTGGCCAATGCCCAACAGTCCGGCGCTGGCCGACACCATGATCGGCACCTCCGAGGCAGTCGTCGCGATGCACAAGGACCGCAAGGCCCTGATCACCGACCTGCTCAGCAGCCATGTGGTCGAAGCCAGTGGCGCGCTGATGTTCGGCGAATCCGCCGAGCCGGGCGGACCGGTGCTGTGGCTCAATCACGACGTCATCGCACGGCAGCTGAATCAGGCGCACGGCTGACTCGTTGCCGCCCAGGCCCCGCTGGTGTTAACGCACGCGGGGCCTGTTCCGCGTGCTGCGGTCGCGTGCGCATCAACCGGTGCACCGCGCTCACGGCATCACGCCAAACCCGCCCCCGATACCGCGCGCTTCAGCCCAGCAGACCCGCCACGGCACGTGGGTTGGACGGAAAGTAGAAGTGCACATAAGACGCGGTCAGGCGCCCGTGTCGATACACCGCCTCGCCCTCCCCGCCATCCGGTCGCTGCGCCGACACCCACGGCGACAGCGGAGTTTCGGTTTTCGAGTAGTGAAAGGTGTGGCCGTGCAGACGGCCCTCCGGCAGCTCGACGGTCTGCATGCCGAGCGCCGTCAGTCGGGGCTGGAGTACGGCGCGTCCGGGCAATACGCCGGCGAAACGGTGGGCGCAGCCCTGCTTGTCCACAATCGTCTCGAACAGGCTCATCATGCCGCCGCACTCGGCCAGCACCGGTTTGCCCGCCGCGACATGCTCACGTACATCACCGAAGAAGGCGGCATTGGTCGCCAGCGCCGCCCCATGCAGTTCCGGATACCCCCCCGGCAACCACAGCGCGTCGCAATCGGGCAGGCGTTCGCCGGACACCGGCGAGAAGAACACCGGCGTCGCCCCCAACAGGCGCAAGGCATCGATATTGGCCGGGTAAATGAAACTGTAGGCATGGTCCCGCGCCACGGCAATGCGGCGCCCTTCGAGCAGCGGCGGCAAATCCGGGGGCGCGACGCATGGAAAGCTCACCGCCGGCGGCAGATCGACCGCGCCAGTCGCACACAGCGCGTCAGCCATGCGGTCCAGACGCGCGACGAGATCGCCGATCTCCCCCGCCTGCAGCAAACCGAGGTGACGCTCCGGCAGGCTGGCTTCGGCGTCGCGCCCCAATGCGCCGTACCAGCGCATGCCGGGCGGCAAGGCCGCGGCGAGCATGTCGGCGTGACGGGCGCTGCCGACCTGGTTGGCGAGCACCCCAGAAAACGGCAACCCGGGACGAAAGTGCGCCAGCCCGTAGGCGACCGCGCCAAAGGTCTGCGCCATCGCCCGCGCATCGATCACCGCCATCACCGGCAGGCCGAAGCGAGTCGCGATGTCGGCGCCCGAGGGCGTGCCGTCGAACAGCCCCATCACACCCTCGACCAGGATCAGATCCGCCTCGCACGCGGCGCGATGCAGGCGCCAGGCCGCATCGCGCTCCCCGCACATGCCGAGATCCAGGTTGTAGACCGGCGCGCCGCTGGCCACCGCGTGGATCTGCGGGTCAAGAAAATCCGGACCCGACTTGAACACCCGCACCCGCCGCCCCTGCCGCGCATGCAGGCGCGCCAGCGCGGCGGTGACGGTGGTCTTGCCCTGCCCCGAGGCCGGCGCCGCGATGAACAGCGCCGGGCAGTTCGCCTCAGTCTGCGTTCCACTCATCCTGTCTCCCCCGCGTGGTCACGTTCACCCGCATGCACGACCGGACAACCAGCCGGCCCCGTCGTGGACACGCTATCGGTCGCCGCGACCTGCGGCTGGAACCAGGCCAGTTGCGGATAAAGCCCCACCACGCCACCCACGAAGGTCAGCGCAGGGGGTCGAATTCCGGCCTCGGCGACCTTTTGCGGCAGATCGCCGAGCACGCCGACCGCCACCCGCTGGCGCGCGGTCGTACCGCGTTCGACAACGCCGGCCGGCGTTTCGGGAGACAGGCCATGCTCGATCAGGCGCGCGCAGATCTCCGCCAGCCGCGAGATCCCCATGTAGATCACCAGCGTCTGTCCGGGCCGCGCGAGCATGGGCCAGTCGAGGTCGAGGGCGCCATCCTTGAGGAAACCCGTGGCGAACACCACCGACTGGGCGTGATCGCGATGCGTGAGCGGAATCCCGGCGTATGCGGCGATGCCCGCGGCGGCGGTCACACCCGGCACGACCTCGACGGTAATTCCGGCATCGACCAGCGCCTGCATCTCCTCACCGCCGCGACCGAAGATGAACGGGTCGCCGCCCTTGAGCCGCACCACCTTCCGGCCTGCGCGGGCGAGCTCGATCAACAGGGCGTTGATCCGCTCCTGGGGCAGTGCATGGTCGGCCGCCTTCTTGCCGACGTAGATGCGCTCGGCCGCAGGTGGCGCGAGATCGAGAATCTGCGGACTGACCAGATTGTCATACACCACCGCGTCCGCCCCCGCCACCAGGCGGGCGCCACGCAGCGTCAGTAGCTCCGGATCACCGGGCCCGGCGCCGACAAGAACGACCTGTCCCGCTAGCGGCCCCGGCCTCGGGCTGGAAAGATCGGGCAAACTCATGCTCTGCTCCCATTGCCATCCCCCTCGGCTGAGGGGGTGACACCACGTTTAATGATCGCAGGATGCTTCCCGCGGACTTCAGTTGCAACAGGTAGACCGGCACATCGAGCGGCGGGTTGCGGACCTAGCCTCACTCCGGCACGAACACCATCTTCCCGTTCAGCCGGTGAGCATGCAAGCGATGCCCGAACGCCGCCGACAGCCAGTCCTCACGCAACACCGCGTCGCGGCTGCCTGCCTTGACGCCACCACGGCCATCGAGCAGGATCACGTGGTCGGCGTAACGCGCGGCCAGGTTGATGTCGTGCAACACCATGATCACGCCACAACCGCTGTCGGCGCGCGCGCGAAACAACTCCAGCACCTCGATCTGGTAGTGCAGATCGAGGTGGTTGGTGGGTTCGTCGAGCAGATACAACCGTGGCGCCTGCGCCAGCAAGGTGGCGATCGCCACCCGCTGCCGCTCGCCACCGGACAGCGTCAGGATATCGCGCGTCTCCATCTCCTCCATGCCGACTTCGCGCAGCGCGGCGCGTGCCAGCGCCTCGTCATGGGCGCCCTCCCAGCCCCAGCGCCCGAGATGCGGGTGACGTCCGATCAGCACGGCTTCGAGCACCGAGGACGAGAACGGGTCCGCCTGCTGCTGCGCCAGCAACCCGCGGCTACGCGCCAGTTCCAGCGCGTCCCAGGCCGCCAGCGGCATGCCATCGATGCGCACGTGACCGACGGTCGGCTCGCGCAGGCCGGCGAACGCGTGCAACAAGGTCGTCTTGCCGGCGCCGTTGGGGCCGAGCAGGACGAGGCACTCACCAGCCCCCAGGCGCATGGCGAACTCGCAGCACAGCCAGCGCTCGCCGAGGCGGATCGCAACCCCGTCGGCCTCGAGCAACGGCGCCGGATCCGCCGTTGACGCGGGGACAACCGGGGCGACACTCATGAGCGCGGCGCCCGCGACAACAGGAACAGGAACACCGGCACCCCGATCAACGCGGTGAGCACCCCAACCGGCAGCTGCGTCGGCGCGATCACCGTGCGCGCGGCGGTGTCGGCCAGCGTCAGCAGGGCGCCACCAGCCAGCATCGCCGCGGGCAGCAACAGACGTTGATCATTGCCGATGACAAAACGCACCAGATGGGGCACCACCAGGCCGACGAACCCCACCGAGCCGATCAGCGTCACCGCCACCGCGGTCAGCAGCGACGCGACGACGTACAGCAGATAACGCAGGCGCTGTACCCGCACGCCGAGGGCAAGCGCGGTGGTCTCGCCACGCGCCAGCACATTGAGATCGCGCGCGAACGGCAACACCACCACCAGCCCGGCGAGCAGCACCACCAGCGCCGGCCACGGGCGCTTGGCCCCGGAAGCGTCCCCCATCAGCCAGAACAGCATCGACTGTACCCGGGTATCGGGCGCCAGCGACAGCATCAAGGTGATCACCGCGCCACAGCCGGCTGCGACGATGACACCGGTCAGCAGCAACCGCGTCTGCGTCCACGAGCCGTCGCCATGCGCCAGCCCGAACACCAGCAGCATCGCGGTCAGGGCACCGGCGAAGGCGGCAGCATCGACCACCAGCGGCGCCAGCCCGAACAGCATCGCGGACAGCGCGCCCACCGCCGCACCACCGGAGATTCCCAGCACATAGGGATCGGCCAGCGGGTTGCGCAGCAACACCTGCATCAACGCACCCGCCATCGCCAGCAGGCCGCCACAGACGAACACCGCCAGCGCGCGTGGCAGGCGCAGCTGGCGCACGACCTCGGCCTCCATGCCACTCGCACCGGCAAACAGCGCCGCCCAGGCCTGCCCCGCGGTCACGGCGAACTCGCCCGACACCAGTGCGATCGCAAACGCGGCAATGCCGGCCAGCGCCAGCCCGCCGATGACGAAGAACGCCCGCCGACGCGCCGCCAACGGTCGCATCAACCGCTTCTCCGCCGGCAGTGACAGCGCTCTGACCATGCGTCGCGAACGCCGCCGTCAGCGCGGTGCGTAACGCACGCCAACGAACACCGTACGTCCCTCGGTGGCATAGCCACGCGCCACGGTGTAGTCCTTGTCGAGGAGATTGCTGGCCCGCAGCTCGACACGCCAGTCGGGCGCGAAAGCATAGTGCGCGTAGGCGTGCACCAGGCCGAAGCCCGACAGGCGGTATCTGTTGGCCGCGTCATCGTAGCGCGCTCCCTGTCCCTCCAGTTCCACGCCCCAGCGCCAGGCGCCGCTGGTGGTGTCGGCACGCACGTAACCGGCGTGACGGGCGCGCCGCGCGAGGCGGTTGCCGGTTTCCTGATTGCGTGCGTTCAGCCAGTCGGCGCCCGCTTCGAGGTCGAAACCGGCAACCTGCGTACGCAGCACCAGTTCCACACCTTCGAGCTTGGCACGATCGAGGTTGGCCGGAGGCCAGCCGGAGATGAGGTCGCGCACGCGGTTGTTGTAGTAGGTCAGCTCGACGCCATTGAGGCCATCATTCCAGCGCAGACCGATCTCGCGGTTGAGCGCCTTCTCCGGTTTCAGGTCCGGGCTGCCGCCGCCAAAGCCGGTGTCCGGCCAGTATAGCTGGTTGAAGGTCGGTGCATTGAAGGCCGTGGACACACTGCCGAGCACCGTCCATTGCGGCGTGAAGCGATACGCGTAGCCGAGGTGACCGGTGGTCTTGCTGCCGAACTGGGAGTTGTCATCGTAGCGCAGGTTGACCTGCACGCTGTGATCGTCGATATCCGCACTCCAGCCCAGCAGCCCGGCATGCACGGTGCGCTTGTCGGTGGAGTAATCGGTCGTGCCGGAAACCCGTGTCTGCACGTAATCGTAGGCGATCAGCAGCGAACCGAGCGGCAGCGCGAGGTCGTTCTGCCAGGAGAACTGGTTCTGCCGGGTATTGAAGCGGCTCACGTCGCCCGGCGCCGGCTTGTTGCGCAGCCGATCCTCACTCGTCCCGAGGCGCACCGTGCTGGTCCACGACGCGCTGATCGCGTTGCGCATGTACAGGCCGGAAGAGGCGATGCGCTTGGTCAGGTAGGAGTCATAGAAGTCGTTGGCATCATAGTCGTTGCGGCCGTCCGAATGGTAGAGGTTGAGACCGACTTCGTCGTCGTCGCGAAAGCCCAGCGAAGCCGACGCGGTCATCCAGTCGTTGCGGAAACCATCGCGGTCGGGGTCGTAGCTGTCGCCCCAGGAAGAGCGCCATTGCGGTACGTCGCGCTTGGCGTTGAAACCCCGGGTGCGGTCCTGCCCCACCGCGAAGCTGTAGCGCAGACGATTCTCGCCGCCCGCCGCTGATGCACTCAGGCGCGCGGTATCGTTGCTGCCATACCCGGCAAACAGTTCGGGATGAAAGCCGGCCTCGCCCTTGCGCGTGAAGATCTGGATCACGCCGCCGATGGCCTCCGACCCGTACAGCGCGCTGGCCGGCCCGCGCACGATCTCGATGCGGTCGATGATGCCCAGCGGAATCGCCTCGAAAGTGCCCTGCCCGGATGTTCCCGAGCCGACGCGCATGCCGTCGATCAGCAGCAGCGCGTGACGCGATTCGGCGCCACGCAAAAAGACGCTGGCGTTGGCACCCGGCCCGCCGTTGCTGGCGACCCGTACCCCAGGGCGCGAACGCAGCACGTCGATCAGCGTCGAGTGGGCGGCACGCTCGATTTCCTCGCGTTCGATCACTTCGACGCTGGCGATCACCTCGTCGGCACGCTGGCGCTGGCGCGTGGCGGTCACGACGACCGTCTCGGCGATGCTGGCATAGGCCAGCCCCACGGGCAGATCCTGCGCGGAAACGGTTTCGGCGGCAGCCGACAGCGGAACGAGCGAAAGCGAGAATGCGGAACACAAGGCCGTGGCCAGCACGGTGCGATGATTGGGCATGTTGTAGACTCCCTTGCCTGCCGCGCACGCCCCCGTACGCGACAAAACGCTGCGAATGAAAGCACCGGGAAGGGAAGAAAGATCAACTCGACACGCAACCGGGCACCGCGACACGGGCCCACCACGCGCCGCCACCCCGCGGCACTTTCGCCAGTTCGCGTTTCGGGCCGGTATCCGGGCTCGTGGGCTGTAACGGAGAAAAGGGCTCGGTTTCTCCGTACTCGATCCATCGCCTTCCCGGACTGTTCGTCCAGTGGCCTGTATGACGGATCTTGCGTCCACTTACCGTTGCGGGGGCAGCACAGGCCTTGCACTCGCAGTATCCTCGACCGCTAGTACGCACCTGTTTCCCGTTCAACCCTCTGGCGCGAGCCGCCGTCGGGCACCTGAAACACGTTTGCCCCTTGGGGCAATCGCGCGCATGATACCCCCTTTTGTGGTGACCGGCATGCCTTTCCGGCAAGGCTTCGCGGACCATTGCGGTATCCGGCCAACCTCACATCCGAACACTCCATCCGCCCTCTCCGAATCATGTCCCTGCACCTGATCCTTGGTGGCGCCCGTTCAGGCAAGAGCCGCCTGGCCGAAGATCGCGCGCGTGCCTCCGGCTACCCCGTCACCGTCATCGCCACCGCCCGCACCCTGGATCTGGAAATGCTCCGTCGCGTCGAACGCCACAAGCTCGATCGCCCCAGCCACTGGAACACCGTCGAGGAGCCAGTCGAGCTCGCCCGGGCTCTGCGTCAGCACGCTGGAACGGAGCGTTTCGTCGTCGTCGACTGCCTCACCCTGTGGCTTGCCAATCTGCTCGACGGCGCCGAATCGCTGCCCGAGGCAACCGGCGCCGAGGCCCTGCCACGGTTCGTTCGCGAACATGACGCACTGCTCGCCACGCTGCCCGAACTGGACGGCGAGGTCGTCCTCGTGGCCAACGAGATCGGGCTCGGGCTGGTGCCTGAGACGCCCCTCGGCAGAGTCTTTCGCGACACCGCGGGCAGGCTGAACCAGGCGGTCGCGCGCATCGCCGACAGCGTTCATTTCGTCGCGGCCGGCCTGCCGCTCAGACTCAAGTAGCCCGAACCCCCTCGGGGGATGCAGGCAACAGCCCTCAATATAGGTACTTATTAACGGTGGCGGCGTTCGGCGAAGAGTAGACTGGATCCATGTCGAAACACATGGCCTCATTGCTCCCGACTCCACGCGCAGGGCGCCGCAAGCGGCGCTCGCGGCATGCAAGCGGCGGGCACGATCCATCTCTGAAGTGAAATGCGGACCCCCCGATGGCACTGACCTTTTTCTATCTCGGCCTTTTGTCGGCCATCGGTGCGCTTTCACTGTTCTGGCTGATCGCACACCGCCGGCCCGGCTTCTCGTTGCCGATGCTGCTCGCACTGGGCGTCGCCCTGATTCTGAACGACCTGGTGGCAAACGGCTGGAATCTTCAGCTGACGATCGGCGCCAGCACGCACCGGGCTCCCGGGATTCTGATCGGCATCCCCGTCGGCGTTGTGGCAAGCGGTCTCATGCTCTGCAGCGGATACGGGGCGGAGCAGGCCGGGCAACTGACGCGTAACCGAAACCTCATGATCACGGCCCTGTGCGCCGCAACGCTCGGTCTCGCCCTGCCGTGGCTGCTTTCCGATCCCCGAGGGCTGCTTGCCGGCCTGGCCGCGTCGGCGCTCGCGGTGATCGTCCTGACGATTTCTTCGCTGTCGGGACAAAGCCGGCGACACGGAAGCATGCCAATGTTCACTCCGGCATGGATACTGATGAGCGCCTCCCTGCTGCTCGCCGGCCTATGCCACCCCGAACTGCCGACCGCGGCGGCAATGTCCGCGAATCTCGTCCCGCCCCTGCTTGCCATCGCCACGCTGTCGATGTTCTTCTCCTTTATTTACCGCTCGCAGGCGGCCGATCGGTCGCTGGCAGCACGAGAGACGGAACGACGCAAGGCAGCCGAACGGGCGAACGAATCCTTGCGTCTGAACGAGCAGGCGCTCACACTGCGTCTGACCGAGCGCTCCCAGGCCCTCGAGTCGGCACACCAGCGCCTTCGCGAGAAGGACGAGCGAGTCGCCCGCCTGGCCCATGGTGATCCGCTCACGGGTCTCGCCAACCGGGTACTGGTGGAAGACCGCATCGGCCACGCCATCGTCCGGGCCCGCCGACACAACGCCCGGGTCGCGGTGATGGTGATCGACCTCGACGACTTCCGGAGCGTCAATGACTCCCATGGTCGCGAAACCGGGGACCAGTTGCTCATCGCGGTCGGCGCGCGCCTGCGCGGCAGTGTTCGCGCCGAAGACAGCGTCGCGCGCACGGACGGCAATACGTTCGCGATCCTGCTCGAAGACGTCTTCGACGCCGACGATATCGAGCGCGTCGTCTCGTCCCTGCGCACGGCGATCACCACGCCGTTCGAGATCGGTCCGCTCGCACTGGAGATCTCCGCTTCGATGGGTCACGCGTTCTTCCCGGACGGCGGCGAAACCCCGGCCTTTCTCCTCGAGTCGGCTACCCGGAGCATGTACGCGGCAAAGGAACGCCAGCGCCTGCGCGCCGCTGCGCACGCACTCGAGATGTCGCGGACATCCGAAGAACACTAGCCGAGACGACTAGCCGAGACACTCAGTACGACAACCGGCGAAACGTTTCAACGTGTTACCATGCCGACGTCAATGACTCCCTGACCGCACATCCATGCAACCCAGCATCGTCGCACCGGACACCGCACTCGAACCCGTCATTCGGCAACGCATCGACCAGAAGACCAAACCACCCGGCTCCCTCGGCCGCCTCGAGTCCCTGGCGCTGCAGATCGCCCTCATCCAGCAGACCGTCGAACCCACTCTCCGTCAGCCGCAGATGATCGTGTTCGCGGGCGACCACGGCGCGGCGCGCGCGGGAGTTTCCGCCTTCCCGCAGGACGTCACGTGGCAAATGGTGGAGAACTTCCTCGCCGGCGGCGCCGCCATCAGCGTATTCTGCCGCCAGATGTCGCTCGGGCTGACGGTGGTTGACGCCGGCGTCAACCACGACTTCGGCCTGCGCCCGGGGCTGGTCGACGCCAAGATCGCGCACGGCACCGAAAACTACATCGAACGCCCGGCGATGACGCTGGAGCAGGCCCGCACCGCACTCGAACGCGGCCGTGAGCTTGGTCATGCGCTGGCCAAGAATGGCTGCAACGTCGTCGGCTTCGGCGAGATGGGCATCGGCAACACCGCCTCCGCATCGCTGATCACGCACTGCATCACCGGTGTTGAGTTGCCCACCGTGATCGGACCGGGCACGGGGCTCGACGGCTCCGGCCTGGCGCGCAAGCGGGCGCTGCTGTCGCGTGCGATCACCCGCGCCGGCTGGCCTGCCGAGCCGACACATCTGCTGTCCGAGTTCGGCGGCTTCGAGATCGCAATGATGGCCGGCGCCATGATCGGCGCGGCCGAACGCGGCATGACGCTGATCATCGACGGCTTCATCGTCAATTCCGCCCTGCTCGTCGCGCACGTGCTCGCACCCGACATTCTCGCCTACTGCGTGTTCGCGCACCGCTCGCAGGAGCCGGGCCACCGCGCCCAGCTCGAACACCTCGGCGTGGAACCGCTGATGGACCTCGACCTGCGTCTGGGCGAGGGCACCGGCGCGGCGCTGGCCTTCCCGCTGCTGCAGGCATCGGTGGCCTTCCTCAACGAGATGGCCAGCTTCGAGTCCGCCGGGGTCACCAACAAGAACGGCTGAGGCGCATGCCGACGGTCGGCACCAGACAGGCGATGCGCTATCAGATCGAACTCTTCTTCACCGCGCTCGGGTTCTTCACCCGCATCCCGGTACCCGCCTGGGTGCCGTGGTCGCCCGAGCGGCTCAACCACGCGGCGCGCTTTTTTCCACTGGTGGGCTGGATCGTCGGTGCGGTGGGCGCAGGGGCGCTGCTGCTGTTTGCCTGGCTGCTGCCGACTGCTCTCGCCGTGCTGCTGTCGATGGCGGTCACGATCCGCCTCACCGGCGCGTTTCACGAAGACGGCTGGGCCGACACCTGCGACGGACTCGGCGGGGGCTGGGACAAGCTGCAGGTGCTGACGATCATGAAGGACTCGCGCATCGGCACCTACGGCGCGGTCGGCCTCGTGCTGATGCTGCTCGCCAAGGCGGCGGCCCTGATCGAGATCGCCTCCCTGTCACTGTCGCTGGCCGCGATCGTGCTGCTGGTCGCACACCCGCTTTCGCGGCTGGCGTCGACCAGCCTGATCCACACGCTCGAGTACGTGCGCGAAGACGAACTGTCCAAGGCCAAACCCCTCGCACGCAAACTCGCCACAAGCGAGCTTGCGCTCGCCTGCGGCTTCGGCGCGCTCCCGCTCGCCCTGCTGGTGCTGCCCGCGCCCTCGGCAACGGCCTCGCTCGCGCTGATCCTGGGCGTCACCCTCGCGGTCGCGCTGGTCACGGCCTACGCCGGCCGTGTGTTTCGCCGTCGCCTCGGCGGCTACACCGGCGACTGCCTGGGTGCCGCGCAACAGGTCAGCGAACTCGCCTGCTACTTCGGAGTCCTGATCGCATGGAACTTCATCTGATCCGTCACCCCCGCCCCGACATTCCGGCGGGGGTCTGCTACGGCCAGGCCGACATCGGCATCATCGAATCGGCGCACGCCGTCGCCGAGCGCCTGCGCCCCCTGCTCCCCGCAGAGTTCACCCTGCATGCCAGCCCGCTGTCGCGCGCCCGCCTGCTCGCCGAAGCCCTGGGCACGCCACGCCTGGACGACCGCCTGAAGGAAATGTACTTTGGCGAGTGGGAGCTCAAGCCTTACGTCGAACTCGGCGACGCCGTCGATCGCTGGGTTTCGGATCCGCTCGGCTTCAGCGCTCCCGGCGGCGAGTCCGCGCACGATCTGAGCCGGCGGGTACGCCACTGGCTGGCCGAAACGCTCGACCAGCACACAGCCGACGCGCGCGCGCCAGCCGATTCGGATTCGACGGATTCCACCGACTCCACGGGCGCGGCGAGCGCACCGCTGGTGGTCGTCGCGCACGGCGGCCCCTTGCGTGTCATCGCCGGCCACCTGCTCGGCCTGCCGGCCGAGCGCTGGCTGGCCCTGGAGTTTGCCTGCGGTCACACCACCCGCATCGACGTCGAGGACTGGGGGGTGGTGCTGAAATGGTTCAACCGCTGAGACCCCATCAGGGGAAACCTGCGAAGCCATTCCAGCGTGGCCGCTTCATGGGATAATCGACGCCTCGTCATTGCCCGTCGCGCCACATGCACGCTCCACATGCTCACCTCCCCGCCTGATTTTTCATCCGCCCATGTCCTCGTCGTTGGCGACGTCATGCTCGACCGCTACTGGCACGGCTCGACCAACCGCATCTCGCCCGAGGCGCCGGTGCCCATCGTCAAGGTCGAAGGCGATGAATTTCGCGCCGGCGGTGCGGGCAACGTCGCACTCAACATCGCCTCCCTCCATGCCCGCGCCGAGCTGGTCGGGCTGGTCGGGCGGGACGAGGCCGCAACCCTGCTGCGCAACCGGCTCGAAGCCGGAAGCGTGCATTGCCGCCTGCTCGAAGCCCCCCGTCACCCAACCATCACCAAGCTGCGCATCATCAGCCGCCACCAGCAGCTGATCCGGCTCGATTTCGAAGAGAACTTCACCGTGCTCGAATCGGCCGGCATCGAAACCGAGTTCGTCGCCGCGCTCCCCGCGGCCGGTGCGCTGGTGCTGTCCGACTACGGCAAGGGCACGCTGGCGCAGGTCGCCAGCCTGATCCGCATCGCCCGCGAACAGCGCGTGCCGATCGTGGTCGACCCCAAGGGGACGGACTTCGGCCGCTATTGCGGCGCCACCGTGATCACCCCCAACATGTCGGAATTCGAGGCGGTGGTCGGCCACTGCGCCGACGAGCAGGCCGTGGTCGAACGGGGTGAGGCGCTGCGCGACGCGCTCGACCTCGAGGCCATGCTGATCACGCGCAGCGAGCGGGGGATGACCCTGCTCGCGCGCGGCCTCGCGCCGCTCAACCTGCCGGCACGCGCACGCGACGTGTTCGACGTGACCGGCGCAGGTGACACCGTGGTCGCGGTGCTCGGCGCCGGACTCGCCGCAGGGCAGACGCTGGCCGACGCGACGGCCTTCGCCAACCTCGCCGCCGGCATCGTCGTCGGCAAGCTCGGTACCGCCACCGTCAGCCCCGACGAACTGCACAGCGCCGCAGCGCGCGGCTGACGCGCGCCGGGCACGACCCGGCACGCCAACGAACACGCACAGGAGCACGACATGATCATCGTTACCGGCGGCGCCGGCTTCATCGGCAGCAATCTGGTCCAGGGGCTCAACGCCCGTGGCATCAGTGACATCCTCGTGGTGGACGACCTCTCGGACGGGCGCAAGTGCCTCAACCTCGCCGACGCGGACATTCACGATTACATGGACCGCGACGCGTTCCTGCGCCGCGTGCAGGCAGGCGACGAGTTCGGCCCGGTCGAGGCGGTGTTTCACCAGGGCGCCTGCTCCGCTACCACCGAATGGGACGGCCGTTACGTCATGGCGGTCAACTACGATTACAGCAAGGCCGTCCTTGGCTGGTGCGTCGAGCGTGGCGTGCCGCTGTTCTACGCCTCTTCGGCGTCGGTGTATGGCATGGGACCGGAGTTTCGCGAATCGCGCGAGTTCGAGCGCCCGCTCAACATGTACGCGTACTCCAAGTTCCTGTTCGACTGCCATCTGCGGCCGCTGCTGCCACGCATCGACAGCCAGGTGGTCGGTCTGCGCTATTTCAACGTGTACGGACCGCGCGAGCAGCACAAGGGCGGCATGGCCAGCGTCGCCTACCATTTCAACACGCAGTTGCGCGAAAGTGGCCGGCTCAAGCTGTTCGAGGGCTCCGACGGTTTCGGTCCGGGTGAACAGCGACGTGACTTCATCCATGTCGACGACATCGTCGCGATCAACCTGTGGCTGTTCGACAACCCCCAGGTCTCCGGCATCTTCAACGCCGGCACCGGCCGGGCACAGAGCTTCAACGAAGTCGCCCATGCGGCGATCGACTGGCACGGCCGGGGCGAGATCGAATACATCCCGTTTCCCGAGCAGCTGAAGGGGCGCTACCAGAGCTTCACCGAGGCCGATCTGAGCGCGCTGCGCGCGGCCGGCTGCGATCACGCCTTCATGCCGGTCGAGGTCGGCGTGCCACGCTACCTGGAATGGCTGGCCGAACGGGGGTTGTGAGCATGCGACGGATTCTGGTCGTCGGTCCCTCCTGGGTAGGCGACATGGTCATGGCGCAAAGCCTGTTCATGACGCTGAAGGCCGCACAGGAATGCGAAATCGACGTGCTCGCCCCGGGCTGGTCGCTGCCCATCCTGGCGCGCATGCCCGAAGTCAGCCGCACCCTGGCGATGCCGCTCGGTCACGGCGAGCTCAAGCTCGGCGTGCGCTATCACCTCGGCCGCCAGCTCGCCACCGTCGGCTACGACCAGGCCATCGTCCTGCCCGGGTCGCTGAAATCGGCACTGATTCCGGCCTTTGCCGGCATCCCCGTGCGCACGGGTTTTCGTGGCGAGATGCGCTACGGCCTGATCAACGACATGCGCATGCTGAGCAAGCGTCGCCTGCCGCTGACGGTGCAGCGCTTCGTCACCCTCGGACGCGGCATCAACAAGCCGCTGCCCGACCCGCTCCCCCGCCCCCGACTGCGCGCCGACACCGACAACCAGCAGCGCCTGCGCCAACAGTTCGCGCTGTCGGCCGAGCTACCCGCGATCGCCTTCATGCCCGGCGCCGAGTACGGCCCCGCCAAACAGTGGCCACTACCGCACTTCGCGACCCTGGCCGAGAAGCTCACCGAGCAGGGCTACCAGGTCTGGATCCTGGGGTCGGAGAAGGATCGCGCGGCGGGCGACATCATCGCCGCCGACATGGAAGCGCGGGTGCACAATCTGTGCGGACGCACCAAACTGGCCGACGCGGTCGATCTGCTGGCGATGAGCGACGCCGCGGTGACCAACGATTCCGGTCTGATGCACGTCGCCGCCGCGGTGGATACGCCGCTGGTCGCCCTCTACGGCTCCTCGACGCCCGAGCACACGCCACCGCTGACCGAGCGCGCGACGATCCGCTATCTCGATCTCGACTGTTCACCCTGCTTCAAGCGCGAATGCCCGCTCGGGCACACCGGCTGCCTGACCGGGATCACACCCGCGAGCGTGCTCGACGCGCTGGCCCAACTGGGCGTGAACACCAACGCTCACCCCCCACGATCTACCGTACCCCCCGCTCCCGAAACCGTGGAGCAGGCACGGGCGATGCCTGCCGACGCCGACTCAGCCCTTTCACCCCCCGCCAGCCCCGGCGGGAGTGCGGGCTCCGAAACCGCCCCGGAACGCTGATCACCGACATGCGCGTACTGCTGATCAAGACCTCCTCGCTGGGTGACATCATTCACGCCCTGCCCGCCCTCACCGACGCGGCGCGGGCAATCCCCGGCATTCGCTTCGACTGGGTCGTGGAAGAGAGCTTCGTCGAGATTCCCACCTGGCACCCGGCGGTGGACCGCGTCATCCCCGTCGCCATCCGGCGCTGGCGCAAGAACATCCTGCGGACCTGGTTCGGCGGCGAATGGCGGCGCTTCACCGGCACGCTGGTGCAGAACCGCTACGACGCCACGATCGACGCCCAGGGGCTGCTGAAGAGCGCCTTCCTGACCCGCTACGCCACCGTGCCGGTACACGGTTTCGACCGCGATTCGGCGCGCGAGCCGCTCGCCAGCCGTTTCTACACCGACCGCCATGCCGTCGTGCGCGACCGTCACGCCGTCGAGCGCCTGCGAGAGCTGTTCGCCCGCGCGCTCGACTATCCCGTGCCGGACACCCCGGGTGAATACGGGCTGGACCGGCGGCGCATTCTCGCTGCCAGCCGCTCCGCCACCACCACTGCCGATTCGCAGACCGATACCACGGACCACATACGCCCGCGCGAGCATGAAGAAGAGCGGGATTATCTCGTCTTCCTGCACGCTACCACCTGGCCCACCAAGCACTGGCCGGAAGACTATTGGCGGGCGTTGATCCACCACGCCGGTCAGGCCGGATGGCGGGTCCGCCTGCCGTGGGGAAACGACGACGAACACGCCCGCGCGCTGCGCCTGGCCGAAAGCCACCCCCATGTCATCGTCCTGCCCCGGCTGTCGCTGTCCGGCATCGCCCGCCAGCTCGCAGGCGCGCGCGCCTGCGTCGCCGTCGACACCGGTCTCGGACATCTTGCCGCGGCACTCGACGTGCCCACCGTATCGCTGTTCGGTCCGACCCATCCCGGCTATACCGGTGCCTGGGGCTGGGGCCAGATTCACCTCGCAAGCGACCTCGACTGCGCACCGTGCCTGGGCAGGCGCTGCGCCAAGGCCCCGCAGCCGACCCCATCGGCCTGGCCGCCCTGCTTCGAGCGCGTCACGCCCGCCACCGTCTGGGCGGCGCTCGAACCGGCATTGACCACGGCATCCACCGTCAGCCCACGCGGTGCGTACCGACCGCAATTCCAGCACCAAGGAGAACCCGGCTGATGCAACTTGCGTTCTGCCTGTACAAGTATTTTCCCTATGGCGGCCTGCAGCGCGACTTTCTGCGCATCGCACGCGAATGCCAGTCACGCGGCCACGCCATCCGGGTGTACGCCCTGGAGTGGACCGGGGTCGTGCCCGACGGCTTCGAGCTGGTGCGTGTGCCCGTCGGCGCATTCTGGAACCACCGACGCTACGCGCGCTTCACCGAGTGGGTGGGCAACGACCTGACTCGCCGCCCGGTGGATCGGGTCGTCGGATTCAACAAGATGCCGGGGCTGGACGCCTACTACGCCGCCGACCCCTGCTTTGAGCACAAGGCGCGCACGCTGCGCAAGCCGCTCTACCGCCTGAGCCCGCGCTATCGCCATTTCTCGGCCTACGAGCGCGCCGTGTTCGGACCACAGAGTACGACCCGGCTGATGATGATCTCCGACGTGCAGATGGAATTGTTCATCCGCTACTACGGCACCCCGCGCGAACGATTCTTCCTCCTCCCGCCGGGGATCGCCCCGGATCGGCGGGCGCCGCCCGACGCCGACGCGATCCGCAGCGCGTTCCGCGCCGAGTTCGGTCTGGGCGCCGAAGACCTGCTGCTGGTCCAGATCGGGTCGGACTTTCCGCGCAAGGGACTGGATCGCAGCATCCGTGCCCTCGCCGCCCTGCCGGCGGCGCTGCGCCGCCGCACCCGGCTGATCGCGCTCGGCGCCGACGACGCAACCCGCTTCAACGCGCTCGCAACCAGCCTGGGGGTCGCGGCACAGGTCTCGATCCCTGGCGGCCGCGACGACGTGCCGCGCTTTCTGCTCGGCGCCGACGTGCTGATGCACCCCGCGCGGCACGAGAACACCGGCACCGTCCTGCTCGAAGCCCTCGTCGCCGGCCTGCCCGTGCTCGCCACCGAGACCTGCGGCTACTCCAGCCACATCCGCGACGCCGACGCCGGCTGCGTCGTTCCCGACCCGTTCGACCAGGGCGTGCTCGACCGCATGCTGGCCGACATGCTTGGCGACGACGCGGCACGTAGCCACTGGCGTCGCAACGCCCTCGACTACGCCGAACACACCGACTTGTACAGCATGCCCGAGCGCGCCGCGGACATCATCCTGCAGGACGGGGCCGAATGAGCGCAACCGGGTCGTCTCCCCGGTCGCCCGAGCCGCACGCGCACTGCGTGCTGCGCCCCCCGTTCGACACCCTCTGGGCCACCAACGACGCATTCGCCGCCGCCCGTGCGGTCCGGGGGCGGCTGGTGCGCGACCTCGAGGGGCGCCAGACCTTGCGCTTCGAAGTCGGTGGCAAGGGCTACTACCTGAAACGCCATCGCGGCGCCGGCTGGAGCGAGATTTTCAACAACCTGCTCCGCCTGCGCCTGCCGGTGCTCGGCGCCGGCAGCGAATGGCGGGCGATCGAGGCCTTTCACCACGCCGGCATTCCCACCATGAACGCCGTCGCGTTCGGCGAGCGCGGGCGCGGCCCCGCGGGCCGGGAGTCCTTCCTGATCACCGAAGCCATCGAACCGGCGATCGACCTCGACGTGCATACCCGCGACTGGGTCCACACACCGCCTGCGCCGGCGCACAAGCATGCCCTGATCCATCGCGTCGCCGGCATCGCACGCCGCATGCACGACGCCGGCATCAACCACCGCGACTTCTATCTGTGTCACTTCCTGCTTCACCTCGACGCGGACACCAACGACACCCGGGCCACACCGCGTGTTTCGGTAATCGACCTGCACCGGGCCCAGCTGCGCGCGCGCACGCCGGAGCGCTGGCGCAACAAGGATCTGGCCGCGCTGTATTTTTCGGCCTTGCGCATCGGACTCACGTCACGTGACCGCCTGCGCTTTCTGCGCACCTATTTCGACGCGCCACCGCGTGTCGTCCTGGCTCGCGAACGCACCCGTCTGGCCTGGCTCGAGCGCGAGGCCGAACGTTTGCTGCGTCGCTACGACCGCAAGTTTGCCCACCGTCCGGAGCTGCAACGATGAGCACCCGCTGGCGGCTGAGCCCCGCACACGCGGCCACACCCGCGCTGGCTGAACGCTTCGGCACGCTCACCGCCTGCATGGCCGCGTCGGGCGAACCCGTCACCCGGGACGCCATCAGCGAAGTCGTCCGCGTCACCGTCGGCAACCGACGCTACTACGTCAAGCGCTACCAGGGCCGGGGTTTGCATCCTCGGCGGCTGTTCGCCCATCGCCTGATCCTCGAGTGGACCAACCTGCAACGCTTCGCCCGCTGGGGGATCCCCACCGCGGAGCCGGTCGCATGGGGCGACGCGCGCGTGCTCGGGGTGTTCATGCACGGCTGCCTCGTCACCGAGGAGATCACCGGCACGATGGACCTCGAACGCCTCGCGCGCGAGCAACCACAGCGCCTCCACGACCCCACCTGGTTTCGCCCGCTGAGCCACCGCCTCGCCGCCATCGTACGCACCCTGCATGGACAAGGCTTCACCCATAACGACCTGTTCTGGCGCAACGTGCTGGTGCGCCCGGAGAGCGGCGAGCTGTTCCTGATCGACTGCCCCAACGGCACTTTCTGGTGGGGTCCACTACTCGACTACCGGATCGTCAAGGATCTCGCCAATCTCGACAAATCTGCGCGCAAATACCTGCGGGCAACACAGCGCCTCAGATTTCTGCTCGACTATATCGAACAACCTAGACTGGATACCCAAAGCAAACATTTCGCACGCCGTATAATCGCGGCATGGCACAATCGATTGAGAAGAAAAGGGATAGCTTTATGAATCAACCGAAAGTCACTATTCTAGTACCAAACTATCGGACCCCTGAGATAACGCGTATCTGCCTACGCTTGCTGCGAAAGAATACAGACCCAAGCCTCGCACGTGTTATCGTAATTGATAATGATTCTGCCGACGAATCCCTCGAATATCTCCGCACACTTCGTTGGATCGATTTAATCGAACGTACCAACGTACCGGAAGAAGGTCCGGCGAAATCGCACTCAAGCGCACTTGACCTCGCACTTAAACACGTCGACACCCCCTACGTCCTTTCAATTCATACGGACACTTTTATCAAAAGGCCGGACTGGTTGGAAATGCTACTCGAGCCCTTCGGCATGGACACGCGCGTTTCCGGCGTAGGCTCCTGGAAGCTCGAATCAAAACCCGCCTGGAAGTCGGCAGGCAAGTATATTGAAAAGGGTTGGAAGGACCTACTCGGATGGGTCATTGGCAAGCAAACCTACGACCCGGTCCGTTTTGATGCTACCCAGCACTATCTCAGGAGCCACTGCGCTCTATATCGCACGGATATCATTCGTCAGCTCGATACATCCTTTGGCGATGGAGGGCGAGTTGCTGGCAGGATCATGCATTATAAAATGGTCGAAGCGGGATATAGGATGGTTTTTCTACCCTCCGAGAGGCTTGGTGTCTATCTCGACCATCTCAACCATGCAACTATGGTGCTTAACCCAGAGCTTGGCAGCAGCGCTTCTTCGGTTCGCGAAGGACGTCGTCGCATCAAGAAGAAGATGCGTGGCATCGACGCTCTTGAAATTCTGAGTGACGAAAGTCTAGACCGGTAGAGCGCAAACGGCCCGAGGTGCGGCAGCGCAGCCCCATAGCCCTCTAAACGCCCCCACCGGAGGGTACAAAAAAGCTCTGGGATCGCTCGACCTTTCCTCAAGAGTGAGTTTGACGGCAGCTCAATCAGATGAAAAGTGCTTTAAGGCGCATCGAAAAACCCGTGCCCCCAGAAACCCGCTTCTTTAGACTCAATGACTTGCGGTTGTCTTTTCACCAAAATTCGGGTTATTCGGGGCACCCTTCACTTTTTGCCACACAACCGAATGCACAATCCTCTTAATCAACTCTCCGTACCAATATACAACTGCTCCGAACTGTGCCAAGCAGAACGAAAACTCGTTCTACCGTTCGCACTCCGCCGTAAGGATGGAACGCCGCTGATAGTCGAGACGATGCTACGCCATCTACCGGGAAAGCGCATCGCCGCGCAAGCGCGGCAAGGTTCCGACGCGGTGTTTGCCAAGCTCTTTATTGGCCCACATCACGCACGCCGCTGCCAACGCGAAGTCGCCGGCCTGCAGCTACTCACCGAGGCGGGACAGCCCACCCCGGCAGTGATCACCACCGAAGCCCTGGACGGTGGCCACCTCATTCTCAGCACGTTCATCACCAACGCCCGCAGCGTCGCGCAACGCTGGCGCCCGCTCGCACGACGTCCCGCCGGAGACCCCGTCGCGGTCGCCGTGCTGGCACCGATGTTTCGTCAACTCGGCGCACTGCATCGCGCCGGCCTCACCCACGAAGACGTGCATCCCGGTAATTTTCTGATGGCAGGAAACCGGCTGTACGTACTCGACGGCGAAGCCATACGCCGTGCCGGTCCCGATCCGGTGGACCGCGCCGAAGCCCTGCGCAATCTCGGCATGCTGCGCGCCCAGTTGCCGATGGACTGGGACGACCCGAACGTCTGCGCGCCCCTGCTCCACGCCTACCGCGAAGGCTACCTCTCGCCGACCGTGGATACGGCACCAGCGCCAACACCTTTCGTCGTCGATCACGTGGTCGTCCCCACTTTCTTACCTCACGTATTCCTGCGCCCTCTGGAGGCTGAAACGGGACCAACCGTTTCCCCAGGGCGCGCTCAAGAAAACACCGAGTCATCTCAAGTTTTCTTGCCCCTTGAGGAGAGAAACGAGCGGCGCGCGTTTTTCGGGGGCGACTCTGAAGAAGATGGAAACAGTGGCCTCGACACCGCCTTGCAGGCGGCCACCGACCGCGCCCGCGAGGTGCGCCTCACCGACTATCTGCGCAAGATCCGCCGTGACTGCACGCTCTTCCAGGTCGACCGGCGTCCCGGACAGTTCAGCGTCGTGCTGCGCGAATACGCAGACGCCCTCGCGCCGGTGCTGGCCGACCCCGACGCCTGGGTCGGGCGCGGCACGATGCTGAAGAACGGGCGCAGCGCGACCGTCGTGCGCATCACGCTGGACGCAGCCCCTTTGTCGACCGCAGGCGACAGCGCACTCCCGCACCACGCCTGCCCGACCGCTGACCCCACCCTGTCCTCACCGGCAACGTCCTCGCAAACCTCGATGCCCGGCGGCGCTACCAGCAGTCCACTGGTACTCAAGCGCTACAACCTCAAGAGCGGACTGCACGCCCTGTCACGCGCGCTGCGCCCCAGCCGCGCCTGGCACGCCTGGTGCGCCGGTCATCGCCTGCGCCTGCTCGGCATTCCCACGCCGACGCCACTGGCCATCATCGAAGAGCGCAGCGGTCCGCTGCGTGGCCGCGCCTGGCTGATCACCGAATGGTGCGAAGGCACGCGACTGATCGAGCATTTCGGCCATGACGGCGCGCGCGCCCCGAACGAAGCCGAGGCCCGCGCGCTGACCGCACTGTTCACCAGCCTGCGCCGCGCCCGTATCACCCACGGCGACCTCAAGGCACACAACCTGTTCTGGCAGGACGGACGCCTCGCACTGATCGACCTCGACGCGATGGTCCACCACAACCGCGCCACCGCCGACGCCCGCGCCTGGCACAAGGACCGCGCCCGCTTTCTGCGCAACTGGCCGGAGAACAGTCCGCTGCACCGCTGGCTGGATACCGCGTTGCCGACAGAACGGTTGTAGTCGTTCCAGCAAGCCCGATCAAACCGCCTATAATTCAGGCGTCAATTCCGTACAAACACGAGGCAAGAATGTCGATCACGGTCAACGATATCGTCTCACTAAGCACCGCTCGTGCGCATTTTTCCGAACTGGCGGAAAAGGTCAAGGCCGGCGCGGAAAAAGTCATCACCAAAAACGGGGAGAGCTATGTTGCGCTGATCGATGCGCGGCAGCTCGACTATTACCACCGGCTTGAGCAAGCACATCTGCAGCTGCGGTTGCTCGACGAAGCCAATCAAGGTCTCGACGACGTCGTCACCGGTCGCACACAGGACGCACGAAGCGTCATCGCGGAACGCCAGCGCCAACGGCGGCCTGAGTAAACGCGTGACCTTCCCGCACGGCTCAGATCCGCATTACGGAGAATTTCAGTCGCAACCTGGACGAAAATCGGCAAAGGGCATTCGACCTCACGACACCGAACCGACCCGGCTGAGCAACTCACTCGATTTCCTGCACCTCAAACCCCACCGCGTGCAGGCGCGCGTACTGCCCGCCCCGCGCCAGCAGTTCGGCGTGGGTGCCGCGTTCCACGATACGGCCGGCGTCCATCACCAGGATCAGATCCGCCTTCTCGATGGTCGACAGGCGGTGGGCGATGACCAGCGTCGTGCGGCCGTCCATGACCTTGTCGAGCGCCGCCTGAATGTGGCGCTCGGACTCGGTGTCCAGCGCCGACGTCGCTTCGTCGAGAATCAGGATCGGCGCGTTCTTGAGCAGGGCCCGCGCGATCGCGATGCGCTGGCGCTGGCCACCGGACAGCAACACGCCGTTTTCCCCCACCAGCGTGTCGAAACCCTGCGGCAGGCGCTCGATGAATTCCTTCGCGAACGCCAGTCCGGCCGCACGCTCCACCTCCGCCCGTGGCGCCCCGGCGAGGTCGCCGTAGGCGATGTTGTTGGCGATGGTGTCGTTGAACAAGGTCACCTGCTGGGTCACCAGCGCAATGTGGCGGCGCAGATTGCGCAACGTATACGCCTCGACGTCCACGCCGTCGATCAGGATCTCGCCGCGATCGTGATGGTAGAAGCGCGGGATCAGGCCCACCAGGGTCGACTTGCCGCTGCCGGATGCGCCCACCAGCGCCACCATCTGCCCCGGCTCGGCGACGAAGCTCACCGCCTCGAGCACGTCGCGCTCCGCCCCCGGATAGCGGAAGCTGAGATCGCGCACCTCGATGCGTCCCGACACGCGCTCACGCTCCACCGTGCCACGATCGCGCTCCTCCGGTTGATCGAGCTGCTCGAAGATGCTCTCCGCCCCCGCCAGCCCCTTCTGGATCGTCGAACTCACCTCGGACAGCTGGCGAATCGGCTTGGGCAGCAGCCCGGCGGCGGTAATGTACGCGACCAGGTCACCCACCGATGCATCGCCACGCAGCAGCAACACCAGAAACAGCAGCACCGCCATCGCGCTGAAGGTCACCAGCTGCAACGACGGCGTGAACAGCGCCGAGGTCTTCACCATGCGCAGCTGCTTGTTCATGTTCTCGCTGCTCGCCCGGCGAAAGCGCGCGGTCTCGTACCCCTCGCCGCCGAAGCTGCGCACCACGCGGTAGCCCTGGATGGTCTCCGAGGCGACGTGCGTCACATCGCCCATCGACACCTGAATCTTGCGGCTTTGCTTGCGGAACTTGCGGCTGGCGCTATTCACCATCACCCCGATGACGGGCAGGATGGCGAGCATCACCAGCGTCAGCTTCCAGTTCATCCACAGCAGATAACCGAACAGGAAGATCACCGTCATGCCCTCGCGCACCACGGTCTTGATCGCGTCGGTCGCTGCGCCGGTGACCATGGTCACGTTGTAGGTGATGCGCGAGATCAGATGCCCCGAGTTATGCTGGTCGAAATAGCTGTTGGGCAGGCGCAGCAAGCTCTCGAACAAGGCCTTGCGCAGGCTGTCGACGAGGCCAAGCGACACCCTGGCCAGAAAGTAGTTGCCCAGATACGAACCCACCCCCTGCCACGCGGCGATCGCCACCAGCATCAACGGCACCGCGTACATCAGCTCCAGCCCGTCGAACACCGGCACGCCGCGAATCACCGTCTCCGTGGGATCGGTCAGGCCGTCCACGAAATACTTGAGGATGCCGGCCATCATCGGCTGCGACGAGGCAAAGATCATGTACCCGAACAGGCTGATGACGAACCAGCCGATGAAGGGGCGTACGTAACCGAGCAGGCGGAAGTAGATTTTGAGGGAAGAAGCCGGGGCCGCAGGCGTCGAGGACATCGGGCGGTTTTCGCGAATGCGAGACAGAGTCGACAAGCAATGATCTTAGCACGCGCCCGATTTACGCCCGCGGAACACGCTTCACGTTAAAATTCAAGCTTTTCCCCCGGGCTACTTCCGATTTGAAAACACTTTCCCGTTCCGACTACGACACGCTGCGCGACGGCGCCACCGTTCTTGAGGCCGACGGCCGTGGCGACAAGGTCCTGCAACTGACCGACGGTCGCATGCTCAAGCTGTTTCGCCGCAAGCGCCTGATCTCTTCCGCGCTCTGGTCGCCCTATGCGCGGCGCTTTGCCCGCGCGGCCACCCTGCTCGCCGAGCGGAACGTCCCGGCCCCCGTCGTCATCGACGTCTTTCGCATCCCCGCGATCCGGCGCGACGGCGTGCTCTACCATCCGCTGCAGGGACGGACGCTGCGCGCAATCGTCGCCGAGGGCCTCAACTACGGTGAAGAACGGGCGCTGAAGAACCACTTCACACGCTTTCTCGTCGGATTGCACGACCAGGGCATTTACTTCCGCTCGCTCCATCTCGGCAGCGTTGTGTATACACCGGACGGCGAATTCGGCCTGATCGACATCTCGGATCTCAAGGTCGGTTACGGCCCGCTACCGGAATACCGGCGGGCGCGAAACCTGCGGCGCATGCTGGCCCTGCCCGGCGAGGCGGACTGGATCGATCGCGCCGTCCTGCTCAACCCCGCCGCACGCACGGCGCTCGCCTCCGCATGAGCGAGACTGAACCGACGGGCGCCCCCACCGGTCAACCGCCGCACCCGGCGCACCCGGCGCACAACGCCGACCCGGCACCTTCGCCCGCCGTGCCACCGGCCCGCGCCCCTGCGGTGCGCGGCGCGCGCGGCCTCATCGGCGCAGACCACGCCCGCTTCGCGCTAGCCTGCCTCTCCGCGCTGGTCAAGGGCCGCTACGGCCTGCGCGGCGGTCATCGGCCACCGGACGGACATACCGTCGCACCGGATTTCTGCGGCGTCGGCGTCGCCACCACCGCCGACCCGCACAGCGACGACGCCATCGTCAACGAACTGCGCGCCCTCGGCGTGCGCGGCGTACGCCTCGATGTCAGCTACGGCGACCTCAACAACCACGTCGGACGCCTGCTGCAACGCCTGTGCGACGAAGGCTTCAGGGTCACCTTGCACGTACTGCAACCGGCGGCTGCGGCGCGCGCCATGCCCGGCGCCGCGGCGCGCGAAGAATGGCACAGCTTTCTGCGCGACTGCCTGGACCGCTTCGGCGCACGGGTCGACGTCATCGAAGCCTGCTCGACGATCAACCGCAAGCGCTGGGCCGGCTACAGCCTGAACGGCTTTCTCGCCGCCTGGGAGATCGCCCACGACGCGGTCCGCGCGCGCGACCTGACCCTGGCCGGGCCGAGCATCACCGACTTCGAACCGCCGTGGAACATCGGCGTGCTCGAGCTGCTGCGCCGGCGCAACCAGCTCCCCGACCTGCACAGCGACAACCTCTTCTCCGAACGCTGCACCGAACCGGAGCGCTGGGATCACAAGATCCTCGGTCACCGGCTGGCCCCACTGCTGCGCTTCAACCTGATCAAGAAGGCCTGCCTGCTGGGCCGCATCGGCGCCGACGCCGGCGTGCCCCGGCTGATCTCGCCGTCGGCGTTCTGGACCCTGCCGCGCATCGCCCGCCTGCTGCCGGACAGCGAACAGAAGCAGGCCGACTACCTCACCCGTTACCTCGTCCTGTGCGCCGCTTCAGGCGCGCTCGAACGCGCCTGGTGGGGGCCGCTGGTGTGTCACCGCGAAGGCCTCGTCGACGACGGCGAACACCCCTACCCCAGGCTCGAGCGCATCACCCACTACACCGGATTCGACGGAACGCCCGAAGACTTCCGGCGCCGCCCGGCCTTCCACGCGCTGGCCGCGTTCAACCGCCTGATTCCCGGCACGCGCTATCTCGGCCGCCAGAGCCGCGGTCAGGCACTCGAGATCCACGCCTTCGAGCGTGAGGACGCCCGCATCGACGTGGTGTGGACCACCAACGCCCGCGCCGCAGCCTGCTGTGACCTCTACCCGGAAGCCGTACTCAGCCGCGCGCAGTGGCTGGACCGCGACGGCCGCGAGCTGCCCGAAGCACCATCGGTCATTACCGAAACCCCGGTGTATCTGTGCTGGCCCCGCGACTGCGCGGTGCATGCCCTGCCGAGCGCCGCCATCCTGCCGGGCCTGCACCTCCACGCCCACGGTGGCGTGCCGCACCACTACTACCGCGACGAAAAATGGCACGGCATGGTGCGCGCCGCGACGCGCGCCGAGGCCGACCGCATCGTCGCCACGATTCACCCCGAACACATCGGCGGCCCGGACCGCAGCGCCAGCCTGCGCCACGCGCGCAACGCGATCTGGACGCTCCCCCATCCGCTGCGGAATGACGCGCTGCTGGTCGTCAAGAAACCGGTCAAGCACCATCTGCACAAGAAACTGCTCGACCGCTTCAAGCCCTCCAAGGCGCGGCGCAGCTGGAACGGCGCCAGCGAACTGCTGCGTCGTGGCATCGACTCACCCGCGCCGGTGGCCTGGTTCGAACAGCGCTCCGGCCGTGACCTGACCGCGAACTGGTACGTCTGCGAGCACGTCACGGGCGGCTGGTCTGTGGGTCGGGTCTTCTCGGCATGGGCGCGCACCGCCCGCCTCGACGCTGAAGCGATGGATCGCGGTGGCCAGCACACCACCTCCGGTGGCATCGCCCAGCCCCATGGCGGCGAGACATCAGCAAGCGCCACACCCGCACGGAGCACGCTGGCCGGGGACCCGAACGCCGCCACCGATGCGCTGCCTCCCTGGACACCCGAACGGTTCTACCCGTCGCTGGCCGGCTTTCTGCGCAAGCTGCACGACAGTGGCGTACACTTCCGCGACCTGTCCGGCGGCAACATCCTGATCACACCGGATACCGATGGCGCCCCGCGCTTCAGCCTGATCGATACCGCCCGCGCCCACGTCTTCGAGCGCAGCCTGCCACTGGGCAAGCGACTGTCCGACCTCTCCCGCGCCTGCCACAAACTGCACCCCGAGGGCCGCGCGGCCTTCATGCGCTGCTATCTCGACGGTCTCGGCAAAGGCTTTGGTCTTCATGCGCGGCTGCGCCTGAAACTGCACGACACCCGTGCCGCGTTCAAGCGCCGCCTGCGCCGAACCGGCCTCTACCGGCTTCTCAAGCGATGAACACCAGCGGCCCCAACAGCGAAACCGGATCGGCGCCGAACCCGCGCTTCTCGGTCATCACTGCCAGCTACAACTACGGCCATCTGGTCGGTCGTGCCATCGAATCCGTGCTGCGGCAATCCTGTCGCAGCTTCGAGATCATCGTCGTCGACGATGGCTCCACCGACGACACGCCACAGGTGCTGGCCCGCTACGGCGGGGCCATTCGTCATCTGCGTCAGGACAACGCCGGTCAGAGCCGGGCCTGCAACCGTGGCGTCGACAGCGCACGCGGCCGTTTCATCGTCGTGCTCGACGCCGACGACGAACTGCTGCCCGATGCCCTGCAACGCTTCTCCGATGCCATCGACCGTTTTTCGTCCGCCGAGAGCGAGCAACGCATCTACTTCGGCGGCTATGTGTCGGTCTCGCAGGACGGGGACGAACGCGAACGCACGGCCGGCAACGCGCCGGCCGAGCCCGACCGGCGCCTGAGCGCGTATCTGCGCAAACGGATTCCCGGCATTCAGAACTGCTCCACCGCCGTCCCCCGCGCACTGCTCCGGCACCACCGCTTTCCCGAAGGGCTACGCCAGAACACCGACATCGTGCTGTTCGGCCAGCTGCTGGCGCGGTTTCCCGCCGAACGGGTGGATGCCCTCATCGCGCGCATCCACGAACACCCGCAGCGCACGCGCAAGCAGCTCGACCGTGTGCTCGACACTGGCCTGAAACCCGTCTCCGCCCTGTTCGATTCCGCTCACATGCCCGCCCAGCTGATGCCCCTGAAGCGCGTGTATCTGGGGCAGCGCCTGCGCTCCATCGCTCGCATGCTCTACCAGGAAAGGCGTTTCGCCGACGCACGCAACCTCTACTGGCGAGCCCTCTGGCATTACCCGCCGGCCATGGCCGAAGGCAACAGCATCAAGCGCATGCTGATCGCCACCCTGCGCTCGATCGGGCGTCGCTCCGCCCTTCAGCTTCCGGATCCGGATTCGCGCTTCTGAACAGGCCCCCGCGCGGACTCCAGCAAGGCCATCGCCACCGGCAGCCAGAAATACAGCCACCACGGACGCGGGCCGCCGATCAGTGCATCATGGGCGGTGAGCATGCCGCCCCAGCCGATGAGTGACACCACCGCCCAGCGGGAACGCGCCGAAACCGCACGCCAGGCAAAGACCGCCATGAATGCGAGCATGGCCGCGGCGGCAACCACGCCGTCCCGGTACAAAGTGCCCACATAGCCGCTGTGGGCGCCCCGGAAACCGGCGACGAAGGCCTCTTCGGTCGGTGCGCAGCCACGCCACCAGCCACATTGCCGGTACAGTTCAGTGAGGGCTTCTTTCCAGATCTCGGGTCGATAGCTCAACCCACGTTCGAGCAGTGGGCCGTGCAGGTCCAGCGCGACAATGGCCCCCACGGCGATCACCGACGCCAGGCCGACCGTGCCCGCCCGCCCCCGCAGCGCGGCATAGCCGAACACGAACAGCAGCAGGGACACCACCGTGGTCCGGGTCTGGAACACCACGGTCACCCAGAATGCGAGCGCGACGAACAGCGCGAAGATCGGCCAGCGCCAGTCCATCCCCGCGAACCCGGCCAGCCCCCGCTGTCCCGCACGTTCCAGCCACGGCTCGAGCAGCAACAACCAAAGCACGGCAAACGCCGACAGCATCATCAGCGATGCCAGAATCGGATTCCGCGCGTGCCCCCACAACACCATGCGCGCAAACGAGTCCGAGGTCGCCGACGCCCCGAGCCAGGCAATGCTGGCCCAGGCCAGCACCGCAATCAACAGCACGGCGAATACGCTGGCGATCGACGCGATCCAGCCAGGGCGCAACGCGTTGAGCGCCGCCAGCGACGAGATGAAGGCGGCGACCTTGATCGCGTTCTCGACGGTACCGGAGTTCCACTTGATCAGACCAATCGCGAACACCAGACCGATGAACCCCAGCGCCGGCCACAGCGCGTGCAAGGCGGCTCGTGTCGCCGGCAACCGTGCAAAGGCAATCCAGCTTGGCAGCGCCAACCCGAGGTAGAACACCTGATTGACGCGGCTCCCTCCCATCGGCAGTATCTGTGCCAGCATGAACACCGCCAGACCGACGCCCATCCACACCGCCAGCACCTGCTCCAGCCGCGTCGCCCGACCTGCGGACGACGCCAGCCCGGCATTGGACGGGGCGCTCACACCGCCTCGCTACCAGCCAGGACCGGCTGCTTGACCACCAGGATGTCCTCCATGATCAGGACCTGCAGGTCGGAGCCGAAGAACATGTTGAGCGCGTCGGTCGGCGAGCAGATCATCGGCTCACCACGACGGTTCAGCGAGGTATTGAGCACCACACCATTCCCGGTGAGCTTCTCGAGCTCGAGCATCAGGTCGTAATAGCGCGGGTTGAACTCGCGGCGCAACACCTGCGCGCGCGAGGTACCGTCCTCGTGCACCACCTCGGGCACGCGCGTCTTCCACGCCTCCGCGACCTCGAAGGTGAAGGTCATGAACGGCGCCGGATGATCCGTGCCCAGCATCTGCGGACCGACGGTGTCGAGCATGCTCGGGCAGAACGGACGCCAGCGTTCGCGAAACTTGATCTGCTCGTTGATGCGGTCGGCCACGCCGGGCACGCTCGGACAACCGAGAATCGAACGCCCGCCCAGCGCACGCGGGCCAAACTCCATCCGCCCCTGAAACCACGCCACCGGGTTGCCGTCGGCGAGCATCCGCGCAATCCGCGCGGGTACGTCATCGATCCGGGTCCACTGTGGCGCGGCGGGATGCCGGGCGCAGGCCGCGATCACGTCCTCGTTGGTGTAGCGCGGGCCGAGATAGACGTGCTCCATCTTCTCCACCGGCACCCCGCGCGCCACCGACACGTACGAGGCCGCGCCGACCGCCGTGCCCGAGTCCCCCGAAGCCGGCTGCACGAACAGCTCCCTGACCTCGGGGCGGGCGATGATCTTCTGGTTGAGCTTGACATTCAGCGCACCGCCCCCGGAAAACGCCAGCCGGCCGGTCTCGCGCAGGATGTCGCCAAGGTAATGGTCCATCATCTGCAGCGCCAGGTCCTCAAACAGCTTCTGCATGCTGGCCGCGTAATGGATGTAGGGCTCGTCGGCAATGTCACCCGCCCGTTTCGGGCCGAGCCAGTCGATGAGCCTGGGCGAGAAGTAGAAGCCCTTGCCGTTTTCCTTGTAGCGGCGCAGGCCGACCACGTTGGCGTAGTCGGTGTCGATGATCAGCTCACCGTTCTCGAACTTTGCCAGGCGCGAGAAATCGTAGCGCGTGGGGTCGCCATAGGGCGCCATGCCCATCACCTTGTACTCGCCGTCGAGCATCTCGAAACCGAGGTACTCGGTGATCGCGCCATACAGCCCGCCCAGCGAATCCGGATCGTAGAACTCCTTGATCTTGTGGATGCGGCCGTTCTCGCCGTAACCGAAAAACGTGGTCGCGTACTCGCCCTTGCCGTCGATCCCCATGATCGCGGTCTTCTCGGTGAAGCCGGAGCAGTGATAGGCGCTCGAGGCGTGGGCGAGATGGTGCTCCACCGGCACGATCTCGACCTTCTTGCCGTTGAAGCCGAGTTGCTCCAGGCACCAGACGATGCGCTCACGGTAGCGCTGGAAACGACGATTGCCGGCGAGCAGCGCGATCAGCGAACGGTCGGGCGCATACCAGTAGCGGCGCGCATAGTGCCAGCGGGCGGGACCGAACAGGCTGATGGGAGCAAACGGGATCGCCACCGCATCCACCTCGCGTGGCGACACGCCGGCGAACTCGAGGCAGAACTTCGCCGACTCGAACGGCATCCGGTTCTTGGAGTGCTTGGAGCGGTTGAAGCGCTCCTCCTCGGCCGCGGCAACCAGCTTGCCGTCGATGTACAGTGCAGCCGAAGGGTCGTGCGTCAGCGCACCCGAAAGGCCCAGAATCGTCAAAGCCACCGCGAAATCCTCATTCGCCCCGTGCAGGGGTCTGCGTAAAACAGTGGATTATAGAGCAGCACGCGCCCTGCCCAGGAGTCGCGCATGACCGCGACGAACGATTGAGAGCGCGCATGCCTGGCCTTCAAGGTGGATTCACTGCGTCCGCCCGAGGGTTCGCATCCCGAGCACCTTCGCCGCTTTCTGCAACCTGACGTCGAAACAGGCAAAGCACAGCTCTCCGCTCACAGCCTCCTGCAGAATACGCGCAGCGGCAAGCTGCACGCTGTCATAGCCGCGCAAGGCAAAAGTATCCGCATATTCGCCCGCCAGTTCGACGAGCGGCTGCGTGACCTCCACGATGGCGAATTCCGGCCAATCCGCCCGCAATCTCGACCGGACGGTTTCGATTGCATCCTCATCCGCGGGATGCTCCCGGCTACGCCTCGCCAGCGCGGCCATGGCCTCCGCCCACGCGATGCGCGATACCGCCACCGCCTCGGCGGTCGCGGCCATACGTTCGACGTCCGCGCTGAACGCTTCCCTTACGTACAGTTTGACGAGCGCAGACGTGTCACAGAACAGGATCAATCACGCCCCTCCTGCACCATCTGGCTGACCGGAACGCCATCCGCCACCAACTCGACGGGCGGCGCGAAGCATGGCTTGCCGCTTCGCCAGGAAAGCGCACCAGCCGCAATCAGGTCGCCCAGCGGGGCGTCCGTATGGGGAGGAATCCCGACGATTCGGGCAATCGGCCGGTTACGTGAAGTCACCTCGATGACTTCACCTTCCCGTGCAAGCGACAGGATCCGGGAAAGGCTGGATTTCAGCTCACGAACCGCGACATGCATGATGACCTCTTCGATCCACCCAAGAGGCCTCATTATACTGCTCCCGGCGTCCCTGGTGACTACAAAAACTTGCCACGCACGCGGCCGTTCGAACCGCCTCGCTCGTTGCTACCAATTCGGTAACATGATACGATTCAGCCGATGCACATTATCGCTCTTCGCACCCTGCGGGCATTCTGGGAGCGCCACCCGCAGGCGGAAACGCCATTAAAGAGCTGGTATGCCGAGGCCTGTCGCGCACACTGGCGCACGCCGGCCGACATCAAGGCCATCCACCGCAGTGCCAGCTTCATCGCGGGAAACCGGGTGGTCTTCAACATCAAGGGCAACGATTACCGTCTCGTCGTGGCCGTACGCTACACCTCCGCCACAATGTTCATCCGTTTCGTTGGCACACATGCCGAATACGATCGAATCAACGCCGAGACGGTTTAACCGGGAGCATGACATGGAGCTGAAACCGATTCGCACCGACACCGAGCACACCGAAGCCCTGGCCGAGATCGAACGCTTGTGGGAAGCCCCGGACGGCAGCGCCGAAGCGGACCATCTCGAAGTACTGACCCTGCTGGTGGAAGCCTACGAGAAGGCGCACTTTCCCATTTCGGCGCCAGACCCCGTGTCTTACCTCGAATACATCATGGAAGCGCGCGGACTGACGCGCAAGGACATGGAACCCTACATTGGCCCCCGTGGCAGGGTCGCGGACATCTTCAACCGCACCCGCCCATTATCGATTGCCATGATCCGGCGCCTGTGTTCGGGTCTCGACCTTCCCGCCGACATCCTTGTCCAGCCCTATCCGTTGCGCGAAAAGGAAGTCGCATAGATCGCCACCGTCATGGGATCCTCCCACGCTGGCATTTTTCCAGCGCAGCCGTCGGCCAGACGGCGTTCTTCGAACTTTCACCCACGGCTAACATGCCCGTAATACGCGGCCCCGATGATGCGGAGCATCCCGCTCCGAACGCATCGTGAGGCCCCATGCGCAAACCGATCTCAGCCGTCATCATCACCCGCAACGAAGCCAGCCACATCGCGCAGTGCATCGCCAGCGTGGATTTTTGCGACGAAGTGCTGGTCGTCGACAGCGGCAGCACCGACGCCACCATGCATATCGCCACCGCCCGCGGCGCCCGGGTCCTCCACCAGCGCTGGCTGGGTTTCGGGCCACAAAAGCGATTCGCGGCGGCGCAGGCACGCCACGACTGGGTTCTGGCGCTCGACGCGGACGAGCGCGTGACGCCGGAACTGCGCGCCTCCATCGAACAGGTGATGCGCAGCGATAAGGACACTGGGGGCACCGGGGACACCGCAGCGGACCGCTCGCAACCGGCCGCCTGGGTGATGGCGCGCCGCAACCGCTTCATGGGTCGCTGGCTGCGTTTTGGCGAGGGCTATCCGGACGACTGCGTGCGCCTGTTCGACCGCCGCCGGGCGCAGTGGAGCGACGACACCGTGCATGAGCGCGTGCTCACCACCGGCCGCATCGACCGTCTCGACGGCGACCTGCTGCACGACTCGGCCGAATCGCTGGACGACTACCTCGCCAAGCAGAACCTATACTCCAGTCTGCAGGCCGAGGCCATGCTGGCCGACGGCAAATCGGTCAGCGCCGTGCAGGTCGTCGCCAGCCCGCTGGTGCGCTTTCTCAAGTTCTACCTGCTGCGCCAGGGCTTCCGCGACGGCCTGCCGGGGCTGGTGCATATCGCCATCGGCTGTTTCGCCAGTTTCGCCAAGTACGCCAAGGTTGCTTGCGCGCAACGCCGCGCCCGCGCCCTCGCCAAGCGCGCCGATCAGGCCAGCGTCTCGGCAAGCTGAAGAATCGCCCTCGCCCGACGGGTCCAGCTCAGGGCCCGGGCGCGCTCCCGGCTGGCGGCCCGCGCGCGGGCGTAACACCGCGCGTCGTCGAGCAGGCTACGGATCGCCGCCGCCTGCTCGACGACGACGTCCCCGTACAGTGCCGCCTCGCCCAGCACCGCACGGACACCAGGGAGATCGCTGGCCACCACCGGCAGCCCCTGGGACAACGCATCCAGCGCCTTGACCGGGCAGGTCAGATAACGGTTGTAGTACGTGTCCGCCAGCGGCACCAGCGCGACGCTGACGCGCTCGGCCAGCCAGCGATGCATGACGCGCGGCGCGACGAAGGGCATGAACTCGATCGCATGGGCCAGCCCCAGCGTCCGCGCGCGGTCGGTCAGCGCCCCGGTCTGATGCGGATGCCCGCCGAGACACACGAAGCGCACCCCTTCCGGCGCGAGCAGCACGGCCAGCTCGAGAAGCCGCTCCAGCCCCTTGCCCGCATGCAGATGGCCGACATAGGCCACCGTGCGCAGCGACCGTCGCGCCTCGGCGTCGTCTTCCAGGTGTCCCCGGGAAATGGCCAACGCCGGTTCCGCCCCCCGAGGGAGCAAGAAAACCTGAGGCGGCTCGGCGTTTTCCTGAGAGTCGGCTTCGGTCTCCACCGTTGCAGGGCCACCAGCACGCCCGAACAGCCCGTCCGCCAGTCCATCCTCCGCGATGAGCGTACCGAGCGGCAAGGCCTGCACCGGAAGTCCTGGAAGATGCTGCGCATACAGCGCGCGCTGGTACTCGGTCAGCGTCACCAGCGCGTCCAGGCGGGGCAGCAACAAGCGCTCGGCGGCCAAACGCCGCAGATCCGACCAGCGCCACCGGCCACGGTGCCCGCGCGCCATCAGAAAATCATGCGCTTCGTGCATCACCCGCAGTTGCGGGAAGCGGCGACGCAAGCGGAACAGGGCCGGCAGACAGCCGAGCTCGCGCGTCAGCACCAGCACCCGGGCACCGGCCTCGCAGGCACGCGCCACCTCGGCCAGCGCCGCGCGATACACGCCGCGCTCCGCCCCGGCAAACCACCCGCTCAACCGACCCGGGCCCCGCCCATCCGCGCCGCCCGTGTGCGGCACGCGATGGATCGACAACCGCTCGCACGGTGTCAGTCCATAGAACTCGACGAGATCCGTCTCCGTATCGGACGCCTCCCCCGCAGCGACAAACAGTTCGGTTTCCACTCCAAGGCGGGCGAACGACAGCGCATTGAGCAAACCAATGTAGACGATGGGCCCGGGCTTGCGCCACGGACTCTTGTTGATCCAGATCACCTTCAACGCTTCAAACCCCCACCAGCTCGCGCAAGCGCCTCACCACCGCCGCGCGGTGCGCCGCATCGGCCCGGCGCCAGTCCCCCGGCACGCCATAGGACGTCACCAGATAACGGTGCAGGCCGCGCACGACGTCGGGATCGGGGCAGACCCCGGACCGGTCCTGATCCAGCATCCGCAACCAGTGACCGATCGCGTCCGCATCCACCGCCCGCCAGGCCAGCCCCGGCATGGTGTAAAAGGCCTCCCCCAGTGCCAGCACTGGCTTTCCGGCAAGTACGGCCTCCAGGCCGACCGTGGAGTTGATCGTCAACACCCCGTCCGCCCCCGACACCAGCGCGGCGCAGTCATGATCGTCGACGAATCGCAGATGAGGCTGTGCCCGCGCGCGCAGGTCGCTGTAGTCGAAGGGACTCGCCGGATGCGGTTTGCACAGCAACACCCGCTCGAGCGCACGCGCCACCGGCAGCAACGACTCCAGCAGCGCGAACAGGGCGCGCATGTCCGCCACCCAAGGGGAATGACGCAGCAGCTGCGTGTCGCTGTCCACCTGAAACGGAACGAGCACATAGCGCACCGGCACCACGGAGCGGCTCTCCACGCCAGAGGCCACCCGCGAGGGCGGTTCCACACACGGGGCCACCGGCGGCGGCGCGGGCCAGACGGCCGCCGACCACGGTTGCGGTTGCGGTTGCGGTTGCGGTTGCGGTTGCGGTTGCGGTTGCGGTTGCGGTTGCGGTTGCGGTTGCGGTTGCGGTTGCGGCAGGCAGCCTGCATTCTTGCGTCCGAACGCGCGCAACCAATGCGCATCACGCGGCACGCTGTTGTCGGCGTTCACCCCGCGCGCATCCAGCGTCGTGAAACCCGGCAGCAACCCGTTCTCGAAATGCGCCACCGCCATGCCCAGCGCGCGCGCGGCCGCCACTGCGCAACCCGCCTGCCACAGCTTGCCGTTCCACACACCCAGCACATCGGCGCGTTCGTCCTGCAACAGCCGGGCGAAACCGGCATACACGCAGTGCACGCGCCACAGCGCCCAGCACGCGAACACGGGTTGAAGCCCCCACCACAGCGCAGACTTGAGCACGCCCGGAAGTCCACCACGCCGCTGCCAGCGCAAGTCGATCCGCCGCACGCGGCCGTTCGCCAGCGCCGCAGCCTCGGTGGCCGACAGCGGCACGACCGACGTCCGCGCCGACCACGCCAACACCGTACCCGGCGCCCGCACGACCAAGCCGCGCGCACCGTCATCCGTCAGTGCACGCGCCAATCCGTCGAAATATCGCCGGTGATGCGGACGCGTGGCAAGAAACACCACGTTCACGCGCGCGACACCACCCAACCGTTCGGCTGCTCCCCCGCGCTCTCCCCGGGAGGCTGCCAAACTTGCGACGGATCGACTACAGCGGCAGGAATGGACGCATCCGGGGCGGCCCAGATCTGCCTGTTTTCTTGTTGCCTGAAGGCACCAAGTGCCTCGGGAACGACCGAACCCGCCCTCGCTTCGCCACTCGGTTCGTGACGTTCGCGCAAGTCAGACATTCGCCGGGAATGAACCGCGGCACCTCGCTCCGGCAGCGAAGACACTGGCACAACCTCGGCCACCGGCGACGATCCGTCCGCGGAGCGGAGACCGCCATGCGCGGCGCGGACGTCACTCTCCGTCCCCCCGACGCCACCCTCCGCCGCCCCAAGCATTTCACGTTCGGGCGCGGACCGGGCGTGTCCATCCATCCAGCGCCCATTCACCCAGCGTTCATCTGCCCGGAGTGCCTGCTCCAGCGTCAGGCGCGGCACCACATCGGCCGGCAGACGGCTGCGCGGAGACAGATTGAACACCACGAACCCGGGCCGGTCGGCGCAGAACGCACGCAAGGCTTCGAAGGCGGGCAGAATGTACTTGCGGTAATCCCGCTCCAGGCCGGACGGCCGGGCGCTCGCGACCCGCTCATAGAAGCGCACCCGATCCCCGTCCGGGAGCAGATCCACGCCCAGCATGAACACCTTGCCGGCACCGAAGAAGCAGGCCAGTTGCAGCGCGTAGAACACCACCGTGTGCGCCGGGAACAGGCCCAGCGCGGGATCGGCGGAGAAACCGACGCGTCCGTCCCGCGTCCACACGCGCCGGGGATGAGCGCGCGCCAGCGCGATCACTTCGGCCGGGCGCAGGCGCGCTTGTCCATAGCGGCAGAAATGGGTCTCCACCAGGCTGACCCGGGCACAGAACAACGCCGCCGGCTCACGCGCGCAGATCGCGCTCAACACCGCCGCCGAGAACAGGCAGTGGGCACCCGAACGCAGCCCCAGCTTGAGCAGTTCGAAACGATGCTCGACGAAATCCGGGTCGGTCACCAGATACCAGCCCGACACGGCGCCCCGCTCCGCCAGCGGACGCAGCGCCGCGATCGACCCGTTGACCGCGATCACGACCTTGTCCGCCAGGCACGCCGGATCCAGCCCGGTCAGCGAAGGCCCGGAACCGAGCACGAACAGCGGCCGCCCGCCGTACGTTCCACCAAAGCGCGACAACGGCACCAGGTCGCACACCGGCCGGCCACGCCAGCACACGCGCCGCACGGACTCATCCGTGTCGCCCATGCCGGTCGCCTCGATCACGTCGATCGCAAACGCCGCATGCAATTCCGCCATATGGCGCATCGCGCGGGGCGTGCGCCTGCGCGCCACGCCCCGCCACCAATCACGCAAACCGCGCATCAATCCCTTCCCTCTCTCACACTTTTGCCGGAAGGCCGCGAACCGACCGCTGCCCGCGACCGGCCCAGCCACCAACCCACGTCCGCCGCCCGGGGGGCTCCGCAAGCGGGACGACGTTCAATGCCAGCGCCCACGCCGCGGGAATCCAGATCAGCCACCAGTCGTACGCGGGGCGTCCGAACGGAAAGCCACCATTGGTCAGCTGACAGACCATCCCGAACACCAGCCACGGCAACAGCATCGCGCGCGCGTTGCCGCGCGCCGGCCCCAGGCGCGCGGCCAGCCACAAGGCCCCCCCGCACAGTCCGACGAACAGCAACAGGCCAACCGCCCCGCCAAAACGCCAAGAGGCAAGCACACTGTTGTGCTCGTGGGGAAACACGCCCACTGCGGTCACCACCTGCCGGTCACCACGCAAACCCTGACCAAACCAGAACTGCCCGCGGGTCTCGTCCGCCACCGCGGCCCAGATCCAGTCACGAAAGCTGAAATCCAGCCCCCGCTGACGCACGGCATCGGCAATGCGTTCACCCGCTTCGGGCAAAGCAAGATTCAGGCCGACGACAGCCACGGCGCCCACCACCGCACACCACGCCAGATCCCGCAGATTGCGTCGCGCACAGGCCAGCAAGACCGCCGCCGCCAGCAGCCAGGCGAACAACGGTCCCCGGCTCTGCGTCATCAACATCGCAACCAGCAACAGGCACACCACCGCCAGCCAATGCATGCGCGCGGCCGGCGTTTCCGCCGCCGCGTGGCGGGCCAGCGCGAGCAACGCGCACACGCCGGCGACGCTGGCGATCACCAGCTCGTTGCGCAACGCGCCAAGCCCCTGCATGCGATGCAGGAGGGCATTCGCTGCACCATGCGTTGCCAGATGGACGGTGAGGGCGGCCAGCACGGCGACGACGCAGGCACCGATCACGACCCGGTCCAGCGCACCCATCCAGCGAGGCGCCGCAGCGACCGCCATCGTGGCGGCCACCGCCAGCGCACTCAGATAGAGCGGATTCTTCAACTCACGCACGACCGACGTGCCGTCCACGTCCGGCGGAGCCCCCGCCCACAGGACCGAAGCCACGAAGTACCCCGCCACCAGCCACAAGGCCCCCAGGCCGAACGCCAGCGCGCGCAGATCCACCGCCTCCTGCCCGTGCAAGCGCCACTGCCGCCACGCCCCCGCGCCACGGACGGCAAGGCCCCCCGCAACCAGCACCAGTGGCGCGAGCACCAGCCAGTTGAATGCGATCCGCACATGATGTCCGTCGCTGGCGACAAAAACCGACAACACGAAGGCGCACCATCCGCTGGTCACCAGCACGCCCGTCACGCCCAACCCGCCCCAGGCCGCGCGCCACGGCGTGGATTGCCCGCCGCTCGCCAGTCCGCCTTCGCGCCCCGTACGGGCTGCCGTGCCCGCACGTGGCGACCCCGCCCGCATGGTCGGCACGCGCCTCACCCCGTCCGTTCGACCGGACGCAGAAAGCTCACCGGTGACGGCGGCGGCGCGGCAACCGTCCCACGCGGCAACAACTCGCGCACCGCCGCGAGCACCTGCGCCACGGTGATGCGCTCGATGCATTCACTGTGAAAACTGTCGGCACAGCCCCGCAAATGGCACGGCTGGCAGGACGGATGGGTCGCGACGATGCGATGCGCCACCTGCCACGGCCCCCACACCCACGGATTGCTCGGACCGAACAGCGCCACCACCGGCGTACCGGTCGCGGCGGCAATATGCATTGGTGCCGAATCGACGCCGATGAACAGCTGCGCACCGCCAATGCAATGCGCCAGCCCCTTCAGCGTCAGCGCGCCACACAGATCGACCGGATCGACCCCGGAACGCAGCACCACCTCATCCACCATCGCGCGCTCGGCGGGATCGGGCGAGCCGGTCAGCACCACCGGCCGGTCCGGCCGGTGCAAGGCGGCCACCACGGCCGCCATGCGGCCTGGATCCCAGCACTTGTAGCCGAAACGGGAGGCCGGATGAATCACGATGTAGTGCCCGCGCCGCAACCCGTTGCGCCGTAGATCGACCTCGGCGAGCTCCGCATCGTGGGCGTTGACGTTGACGACGAGCCGTTTCTCCGACTCGTCCGGATGAATGCCGATGCGCCGCAACGCATCCAGATTGCGCTCCACCATATGGCGCCGCCCCGAAGACAACGGATAATGATGCGTGAAGCTGCCGTGCCAGAATCCGCCAAGCAGGCGCCTCCAGCCGGCATGACCGGTGCGGCGCGCATACTCGGCGACCACCGCGTGGCGCACCCCCAGAAAGCGCGCCAGCATCGCCCCCCGCCAGTGCTCGGTGAGGTGGATCAGCAAGCCATAGCGCCGTTCGCGCAGGCTGCGCCACAAACCACCCCGCTCGCGCAGCGCCGCCAGCCCGCGCCCGCCCGCACCGGAGCGCTCCACACCGTAAACGCGGGAAATGGCCGGATGATCGCGTAACAGCTCAGCGGTATCGGCATACACCAGCGCGTCGATCTCGAGATGCGGGTGATGGTTGGCGAGCACCTGAAACACCGGCGTGCTCAGCACCACGTCGCCGTGATAACGCAGCTTCACCACCAGCACCCGCTCGATGGTCGAAAAATCCAGCGCGTCGGCACGTTGCGACATCGGCAGACGCGGCACGGACACGGACCGTGCCTCCACGCCGCCTTCGCGTCCGATCGCCGCCCCCGTCGCATCCCCCGCCATCATTCAGTCTCGTCTTTCACACCTGACGGACAATCATCGACGACGCGTATTACCGGATGATGACGGAATCAGATGCAGCAGCGGGATCGAGCAGGCTGCGGTACAAGGCCACCAGACGCTCGGCGGCGACCGCCGGATGAAACGGCTCGACCGCGCACCGCGCCGCGACGCCCATCTGCCGGGCGCGCTCCGGATCCGAGAACGCCGCCACCGCGGCCACCATCGCGTCGACATCGTCGATCGCACGCACAAAACCCTGCACGCCTTCGCGGATCAACTCCGCCCCACCACAGCGCGGACTGGTCACCACCCCCAGGCCGCAGGCCATGGCCTCGAACACCACGTTCGGAAACGGATCGTAGCGCGTTGGCAACCACAGACCATCGGCCGCGCCATACCACGGCCGCACATCCGCCTGGGCACCGACGAAACGCACCCGCGCCGCCACCCCCAGGCGCCCCGCAAGGCGCCGGTAACGCGCCATGCGCTTGTCCGCGCCGACCACGATCAGCCACGTCTCCGGTAGCCGCGCCAGGGCCCGCAACGCCCACTCCAGCCCCTTTCTCTCGAAACCCGATCCGACGAACAACATCACCGGCGCTTCGCCGGGCACACCCAGCGAAGCGCGCAGCGCCGGACGATGAACCCGCACCCCGGGATGAAAATGCGCGTGATCCACCCCGTTGTAGATCAGGTGCAGACGTTCCGCCGGCACACCAAACTGCTCGCGAATCTCGTCACGCACCATCGCCGAATTGCAGATCACCGCACGCAGCCGCGGATCGGCGAACAACGCCCGCTCCCGCGCCAGCATCGCGCGATGAAACGGACTCGACCGCAACCACCAGCGCACCGGCCAGGGCGCGCGCGCCAGCCTCTCGGCCAGCCAGCTGCGGTGCAGACCGTCTCCCGCCCGATACACCGCGCAGCCCGGAATCCGCTCATGACTCTGCACCAGATCGAAGCCCTCGCGCGCGATCACCGCGCGCACCGCCCGCGCAAAGCCGCGCTCGCGATGGACGCGCCCCCAGTGAGGCGGATCACAACACAGCGCGCGCACCCCCGCCGGCAACGCCCCCGTCCACCGCCTCGTCAGCAAACTGACCTCGAGGCCACCCGGATGCGCATCGAGCGCCTTCAGCACCGCGTTCACGAAGCGCTCCCCGCCGCCGTCGGCGCGGTAGCGCTGGCGCACCAGGGCAATGCGCAGGGGTCGTGCCCGCCACGGATCATCGCTCGCCGCGGAATTCGGAACGGCAGACACACCCGAGGAGGTTCCCGACAGAGGGCTTGAAGGGGGACTCGGAGAGGGGTTCGAAGAAGAGCTGGCCGCGGCGAACAACGCCCCGGGCGACAAAGGGATGGACATGTTGAGCACAACCGTGCGGATTGCGGAAAACGGGATCAGACCCTACTCCCGCTCTGTTACAGGCACCCGCACGCAAGCGCCCCGGCGCACCGACCGCTTCCTGCAACGCGGCATCGGCGCAGACACCCGCGCGTATGGGAAGGAACCGGCCCCGGGTCGTGGCAGCAGCCGATGTGGCTCGCCCGCGCGCCCATGCACATTCACATTCACATTCACATGCACATTCACATTCACATGCACAGTCGCACTCATCATCGCCCGGTCATCCGCGAAGCGATCACGCCCCCCCTCAATGCACCACCGCACTTGCACCCCACCCCACCGATGCGATAATCATCGAAACCGAATCACCGGAGCACACCATGGGACTGCCACTGCGTGACCACGCCCGCCACACCTACGGCGAATACCTGCGCTGGCCGGAGGACGTCCGTTACGAACTGATCGACGGCGAAGCCTACCTGGTGGCCCCCGCCCCCGGCACCGACCATCAGGACGTCGCTGGTGAAATCTACCGCCAATGCGCCAACGCCCTCGAAGGCGCGCGCTGCCGTGTCTTCGTCTCACCCATCGACGTCCGCCTGCCCCACGGCGAGGAGGGTGACGACGCCATCGACACCGTCGTCCAACCCGACGTCGTGCTCGTCTGCGACCCCTCGAAAATCGACCGGCGCGGCATCCGCGGTGCCCCCGACTGGGTCGTCGAAGTGCTCTCCCCCGGCACCGCCGCGCACGACCAGATCGTCAAGCGCCGCCTCTACGAACGCGCCGGCGTGCGCGAATACTGGCTGGTCCACCCCGGCGACCGCGTCGTCACCCTGTACGTCCTCGCCGACGGCCGCTACGGCGCCCCCGAAATCGTCGAGATGAAGGACCGCACCGCGCTCACCATCGTGCCGGAAATCGAGATCGCCTGGGATGCGCTGGTCGCGAGGCTGAGCCCGCCGGAGATCTGATTCACACCGTCGACAGCCGCGCTGGTTTCAAACCGATACCGCTGCTGTGCATCTGAAAGGTAAAATATTCGGAATATGAAGCACCCTCACCCCATTCCAGACGATCGCAAGATTCGTTTTGCCCTGATTGGTTGCGGCCGTATCTCGCAGAACCATTTCGACGCAATTGCAGCGCACGCTGAACAGTGCGAGCTTGTTGACATATGTGATGTCGATCCCATGGCGCTTGCCGCGGCTGAACGCCGCACCGGAGCCAATGGACACTCGAGCCTGACTGAGTTGCTTGCGCGCACGTCGGCCGATTGCGTGATCCTCACTACGCCGAGTGGCCTGCACCCGGGACAGGCGATCGAGGTCGCCGAATCGAACCGCCACGTCATCACCGAAAAGCCCATGGCTACGCGCTGGAAAGAGGGGCTTCGCATGGTCGAGGCATGTGACCGTGCAGGAGTACACCTTTTCGTCGTCAAGCAGAACCGCCGCAACGCCACGTTGCAGTTGTTGAAGAAGGCCATCGAGCAGAAGCGATTCGGTCGCATCTACAGCATCGCAGTCAACGTCTTCTGGACACGTCCGCAAGAGTACTACGACAGCGCAAAGTGGCGAGGCACCTGGGAGTTCGACGGCGGCGCATTCATGAATCAGGCCAGTCATTACGTCGATCTGCTCGACTGGATGATCGGTCCCGTCGAAAGCGTCATGGCCTACACCGGAACATTGGCCCGGAACATCCAGGTCGAAGACAGCGGCGTTGCAGCATTGCGCTGGCGCAACGGCGCAATGGGTACCCTCAACGTGACGATGCTGACCTATCCGAAAAACTACGAGGGATCGATTACCGTTCTCGGCGAGAAGGGTTCCGTGCGCATTGGGGGCGTCGCCGTCAATGAGATTCAGCACTGGGCATTCGAGGACTCCCATCCGGAAGACGCGACCATCCACGACGCCAGCTACACCACCAGTTCGGTTTACGGCTTCGGCCACTCCCGCTACTACGACAACGTGCTCAAGGCCCTGCGTGGTCAGGCCACGCCCGAGACCGACGGGCGAGAAGGCCTGCGCTCGCTCGAACTGCTCATCGCTATGTATCTTTCAGCACGGGACGGCAAGCGCGTAGCATTGCCACTGGCATACTAAGAATTTCACCATGATTCATTCCACGGCAATCGTAGACGACGGGGCCGAAATTGGCGAAGGCTCCCGCATATGGCATTTTGCACATGTATGTTCGGGTGCGCGCATCGGTCGCAACGTGTCCCTCGGACAGAACGTGTTCGTGGGCAACCGCTGCATCATCGGCGACCACTGCAAGATTCAGAACAATGTATCCGTCTATGACAATGTAACCCTGGAAGACGGGGTTTTTTGCGGACCGAGCATGGTGTTCACCAACGTTTACAATCCCCGGGCGCTGATCGAGCGGAAATCGGAGTATCGCGACACGCTGGTCCGGCGCGGCGCCACGCTGGGTGCCAACTGCACCATCGTATGTGGTGTCACGATCGGTGAGTTCGCCTTCATCGGTGCCGGTTCGGTTATCAATCGTGACGTCGAGCCCTATGCCTTGATGGTTGGGGTGCCGGCGAGACAAATCGGCTGGATGAGTGAGTACGGCGAACAGATCCCCCTTCCATTGAAAGGGAGCGGCTCCTATAGATGTCCGCACTCCGGGGCGACCTATGTCCTGCATGGAAACTCGCTGACCCGGAGCAGCAACCCATGACGATTCCGTTCATCGACCTTAAAACCCAGTATCGCTCCCTTAAATCGCTTATCCAACACCGTATTGACGCGGTGCTCGAACACGGGCAATACATCATGGGCCCCGAAGTCGGAGAACTGGAGGCAAGGCTTTCCACCTTTACCGGTGCCCGCCACTGCGTCACGGTGTCCAGCGGCACCGAGGCACTGCTGATCAGTCTGATGGCACTCGGGATACGCCCGGGCGACGAGGTCATCACCACTCCATTCACCTTCGTCGCAACCGCCGAGGTAATCGTGCTGCTTGGCGCCCGACCGGTTTTCGTCGATGTCGAACCCGATACCTGCAACATAGACGCCTCACTGATCGAAGCCGCCATCACTTCACGAACGCGCGCGATCATGCCGGTGAGTCTCTACGGGCAGCCAGCCGACATGGACGAGATCAACGCGATCGCCGCGCGGCATGGCGGAATCCCGGTCATCGAAGATGCGGCGCAGAGCTTCGGCGCAACCTATGCTACGCGCAGCAGCTGTAATCTTTCCACGATCGGATGCACCAGCTTCTTCCCAAGCAAACCACTTGGCTGTTACGGAGATGGCGGGGCGATATTCACCAATGACGAAGAACTTGCGCAGGCCTGCCGGGAGATCCGTGTCCACGGTCAGGGTGCCCGCTACGTTCACACGCGCATAGGCGTCGGTGGCCGCATGGACACCCTGCAATGCGCAATCGTACTTGCCAAACTGGATCGCTTCGCGCATGAAGTCGAGCAACGCCAAATCATTGGAAAACGCTACAACGAGTTGATCGATCATCTTGGAGTGCGCAGAATTGCGTTGCGCGACGGTCGCACGAGCGTTTTCGCGCAGTACACAATTGTTCCGGACAACCGCGAACATGTTCAAGCCGGGTTCAAACGCGCGGGCATTCCCACCGCAGTGCATTATCCAACCCCCCTGAACCAGCAACCGGCGTACCGCCACCTCGCAGAACAGCGGTCGACCCCAGTTGCCGAATGGCTGTCTCGCCACGTCATGAGCCTGCCAATGGGACCAGATCTACAGCCGTCCGATCAGGATCAGATCATCGCGGTGCTACGCACGGCGACTCACGGATGACGGGACTTATTCCGAATGCTGGCCTTCATTCGCTCGATCATGCCCCGCTCAATAGCGCCTTCGCTGGAAGTGCGCGGATATGCTCCAGTTGCGTTAAGCCGATACACGGCGAAGCAGCGCATGACGGCACACCGCCAACGACGGGATCCATTGACCAGGACGAAGACCACCGTCGACTCAATGCACGCTCCACTTGCGCCGAAGACCTGAGTTGAACACAGGAGCAGCCCTCGCATGAAAGTACTGCAAGGCATCATAGGCCAGGCCGGACAGCCGTATGCGATCAGTCGCGGTTTGCGGAAAATCGGAATCGATTCCGACTGCGTTCTGGTGCAGGAACACAAGTTCGGCTACCCGTCGGACATTCGGCTCGACATTCCCCGAGAACCCGACATCGAGGGTGTACACGGCAACTTGCAATGGTGCTCGGAACGCTACGACATTGCACATTTTCATGCACGGAGTTTTCTCAGCAGCCCCACTCTTCATGAGTTTCCGTCCGGGTTGGATCTGCTCTCGCTGCGGTTGATGGGCATGAAGGTGATCTTTCATTTCCGGGGTTCGGAGGTTCGTTCGAGGGAGCAGTTCGCGGCAGCCAACCCCTACAACTACGCATACGGAGAAGCCGCATCTCGACTGTTCGACAAGATCAGCGACGACGGGAAAAAGGCATTCATTCCATTCATACAGGGTGTGTGCAACAAAGTTCTGGTGATCGACCCCGAGTTGCAAGGCTACGTTCCGGGTGCCGTTGTAGTGCCACGCGCGCTGAACGCAGAGGATTGGGACTTCGTCGGTCCAGTCAATGCGGAAGTGCCCACAGTCGTTCACGCGCCAAGCAGGCGCGGCGTAAAGGGAACCGATGCCATCCTCGCAGCCGTCAACAAACTGAAGGCAGAAGGCCTTCGATTTGACTTTCAACTCGTGGAGAACATGCCGAATGCGGAAGCACGGTCTTTGTACACCCAGGCTGACATCATCATTGATCAGCTTCGAATCGGATGGCACGGTGTCCTGGCGGTGGAGGGGATGGCCCTCGGCAAGACGGTCATCACCTATATTCGAGACGATCTATGGCATTCGTGTGGCACTCGCCCGCCTGTCCTGAACGCAAACCCGGACACCCTCTCCGAAGTTCTGAGGGAAGCGATTCGCAACAAGGAACTCAGACAGCGAATGGGAGCCGAAGCGCGACAATACTTCGAGCAGACGCATTCGTCCACCTCCGTGGCCAATCTCTTGAAAACCATCTACACCGACGTGCTGGCGGATCCCACTCCTCCGGACAGTCTCGCGGTCATGCGATACCTCAACCGTCAATTCGAGCTGGCTGGATCGAAAGAAGGAATCAGCAAAGCCGAGGACCTGAAACGCACGGCGAGCGCGGCCCATCTCGCGCAAACCCTGGATGACCTGCCCCGACCTGTACGCCTCGCCCTTTCCGCCTACCTGGTCTACCGAACCCAGGGTACACGCACCATGTTTCGCGAAACCATACGATACCTGCGAGGTCAGTCCTGACGGTGGTCAACGGCCAGCCTCAGCCCCTCACGATTGACCGCAATCTACCGATGAACCAGACATTTGAAGCACGGACGGCTTGAACAGAATCGATCGACACGTCTCGTCCGCTCCTTGCCGTCCCGTCGTGCCTCATCCACAGCGTCGACCGAGACTCGAGAGCAGGTCACCACTGTAATGGCGTAGCCCCTCAGCGCGCCGTCCTTCTGGCAACATGCATGAAGATTGACAAAGTCTGGCGCCCCGCTTGCGCCCAATCGAACTCGGCCGCCCGCGCCAGAGCCGCCGCACCGAGTCTTTGTCTAAGCTCCGCGTCCCGTGCAAGAGTCAACAACCCATCAGCAATCGAGTCCACCGCGAGCGGGTCAACCAATACCGCGGCATCGCCAGCGATCTCCGGCATCGACGCCACCGATGAGGTCAGCAGGGGTTTGCCATAGGCCATCGCCTCGACCAGCGGCAAACCGAATCCCTCGTACAGCGAGGGCATGACGAGTGCGACTGCGTCAGAGTATAGCCGCTGCAGGTGGTCATCGCTGACCCGTCCCAGACAACGAACCTTTTCGCCAAGATCAAGTTCGGCAATCATTCGTTCAACATCGACACCTCCCCAGCCCAGCCCGCCCACGAGCACGAGTGAAGGCAGATTCTGCTCATGCTTTAGAGCAGTTGCATACGCCGAGATCAGGCGTTGAAGGTTCTTCCTGGGTTCGAATGTTCCCACGAAAAGGAAATGTCCCTCGTCGTTCCGGGATCGATCCGGTCGTTTCTGCGCACGCCTCGGGCTGGGGATGCTGCCCCCCTCATAAACAACAAACGTCTTTTCGCGGGCATGTGGATAAAGCCGCGAAAGATCCTCTGCCGTGGCCCTCGACACGGCAATCACCGCACTCGCCCGACCGACGGCCCGACCCATCAACCATCGATCCAGCCACCGCGTCACGCGCCGCATGCTGCGCGGACACTTCGCCCAGCAAAGATCATGCACCGTAACGACGCAGGGGACATCGGAGGGCACGAACAATGGCAAACGGTGCGCTGGCCCCCAATACAGGGCGGGACGGTCACGCCACAACCAGAATGGAAGGGAGAGAAACAAAGACAGGATGCGGCCGACATGCACTGGCAGGTGATCCTGTCGGGTTTCAAAACTCAGCCCTGGAGGCATGTCCGCGAGTTGGCGGCTCGATCGCCCGTATATGCGGAATCGAACGCCTTCTCCAGCCGACTGCGAAACCGCCAGCAACATCTCCTTGAGGTAACGACTGATGCCACCACCGACCGTCAACGTACCGCAGTCGACCGCAACCTCGACACATTCGCCCCCAAACGGCCCGGACTCCATGTCGGCCCCCGCCGGCATCTTGTCAAACCGCCTGGTCACGAACCAGTCTCTCGAGCCGGTCGCTGGCCCGCTCAATGATCGATTCCCACGAATGCTCGGTCGCAAAGCGTTTCGCGAAATCGGCACCACGGCTCCTTCCGTCATCGCGAGCGGCCAACACACCAGCGGCGAAACTTTCCGGGTCCTGACCGAAGCGGCTCAACCCCCCCATTCCCTCGCGCAACCCCCCGACATCGGTGCTGACGACCCCCAGTCCCGCAGCGATGTATTCGTAGAACTTCAAAGGCCGTTCAACATAATCCATTCGACCATGAAGGTCGCGAAACGGGATCAAGCCCACCTCGTACCCGGCCAGCAGCGCGGGCATCGCCTGTCTGCTCACGACCGAATGAAAGCGTACGTTCGGGGCCGTCGACCGCTTTCCATCCGCTCCCGTGCCGTAAAGATCGAAAACCCAGTCCGGCAGCAAGCCCGCGACCCGCTCGACGAGATCGATGTCCACCCACGGATGTGAGACACCGCCGACGAACACCGCGGAATTCCTTCGTCGCCTCTGCTCCATCTTCTCAATGCCGGCAAAACTGCCATCGATCCCGTTCGGCATTTCGACGATTGGCCCGTCGTATCCACATCGGTCCGCATACTCGCTCAAGGAATGCGAGACCGACCACACCTCATCGTACCCACGCATGCCTAAGTGCCTGCGGAACAGATTCACGACGGCATCCGGCATCTCATGCAGGAACCCCTCGGGCAAATCACTCAGACGGAACACATTTACTCGCGCCCGCGCCCGGTCGAAGAAAACGACATTCGGAGTCGTCTCATGCAGGCAGGCCGAATAAGTCTTGTTGCGAATCCAGCGGGGAAGCAAGTACTCGAACCAGTGAAGCTGCGCGGGCGCGCGCACGAACAGGCGATGGACCGGCAGCAACGCCTTGAAGCGATACTCAACCAGACGCGGCGCAACCACAACCCCTCGCCGATCCTGTCCATCGAGCCAAACCCCCTTGAAGCGACGCCGTCGCGACCTGCCGACCAAATCGAACGGACTCGACGAAGTGGATACGTAATCGACCGTCCAGCCTCGCTCAGCGAATCCTTCGGCCATGCGCTGCACCCCGACCTTCAAACCACCGTCAAGGAAGGAGTGCGTACCGAGCACAAGTAGCGTCCTTTCGGTCAACGGAACACCTGTTCATTCAAGCAGAAGGCGGGGTCCAGACACTCAGGCCCACTCGCCTTATGCCGGCCGGAACGGCTCGGAGGAAGCAATGCATCCGGCGACGGTCTGGTTGCGTCAACCATCAACAGTTCAAGATTCCCATGATTTCGGTCTGTGCCCGCTTGAAATCCTCCATACGTCCGATGTCGAGCCAGTATTCGTGGACCGGGAACATGGTTACGTCATGACCGGAGGCAATCTGGCGCTCCAGCAGGGTCGGCATGTCAATGCGAGTATTGGGCTCAACCGACCTCACGAGATCCGGTGACAGTACGTAAATACCGGCATTGATGAAGAACTTGTGAACAGGCTTCTCGACCATCGACTGGATTCGATGGCCATCGCTCTGCACCACCCCGTATGGAACCTGGTACTCGTAGGCACGCACCCCCATTGTCGCGATTCCGCCATGTTCGTCGTGAAAATCCAGCAATCCCCGATAGTTGATCGTGGTCAGGAGGTCGCCGTTCATCATGAACATCGGCAGATCGATCTCATCACGAGGCAACAACCCCAGCGCCCCCCCTGTCCCCAGGGGAACGTCTTCGTGTACGTAGCGGATTGAAACGCCCCAACGGCTCCCGTCGCCGAAATGGTCGCGGATCATCTCCGGCAGATAATGCGTTGAAATGAAGAACCGGGAGAAGCCAGCGGCCACCAGACTCTCGAGAATCAGCTCAAGAATCGGCTTGTCGCCAATCCTGAGCAACGGTTTGGGACAATCACTGGTAAGCGGATGCAGACGCGTACCGAACCCCCCTGCCATCAGGAACACCGGATTGTCCACGTGTTTCGCCTCGAGCAATGCATGCAACGTCTCGAGTCCCACCACGCGCCCCTCCGCATCCACCACCGGCAACTGGATCAACTGCCGTGACTCCATCACGGCCAGAATTCTTTCGCGGCTCCAGTCGCGTCGGGCTGTTTGCGGATTGCCACACATCACTTCGCGAACGGGTGTATCGAGCGGCAAGTGACGTAACAGTGCCCGCCGCACATCCCCGTCTGTCAACGTCCCAAGCAGTCTGCAATCAGCGTCGACCACGATCGCGATGCGTAATGCACTCCGGTCCATGATTGCGATGGCTTCCTCGAGCGAAGCATCGGGGTCTACCCGCGTTGTTTCCCAACTCTTCATGAGTTCGCCCCTGCCTGATTCGAGCTGCCAGCGACTTCAAAGAAGGATTTGTTGAGGATTCCTTCCAAAGGATGACGGGAGATCACGCGGACAATCTCGGCACTCGCTCCACCGGTTCCGTAAGGACTGACCGCACTGGCCAACTGCTCGCGAAACGCCGGTGAATACAGTCGATTCAGCGCATTCCGAATGGCCTCGCGATCAGCCCTGCAATCGATGACGCTGGCGGCACGCAATCGACCGCGCTGCCGCTCTCCGATATTGATCGTGCCAACCCCCATGCTCGGCGCCTCGGCCAGTCCGCTTGACGAATTCCCGACCACGCCATCCACGAACTGCATGCATGACAGATAGCGATGCTGACCAAGCGATGGATACAAATGCGCATTGGCGCGAGAGGCAGTGAAGTGCTCAAGCATTTCCATCAACTCCCGCCCGCCTGTATCGGCGTTTGGCATCGTGAAGATCAGGCGGGTATCCCTCAGTCCATCAAGCGCTTCGAGCAGTTCGGCCATTTGTCGCATCGACGATCCTTCGTCCGCCAGGGTCACGGGGTGGAACGTGATCAGCAGGTTCCGCAAATCAAACTCGAACCCGAGCTCCGCCTCGAGCTCCGCACGCCCCAGCAAGGGCATTCGCCGGATTGCATCGACACCAAGACCACCAACGTTGAACACGCGATCGGGGTGTTCACCAAGTTGAATGACCCGCTCGCGATAGGGCTCCGCAGCAACGAAATGCAGATGGGACATCTTCGTCACCGCATGGCGTATGGCTTCATCAATCGCCCCTTCGGTCGTTTCGCCTCCATGCAGATGCGCCACCGGAAGTCTTGCAACGAGTGCCGCGGCAGCGGCCGCGAGAATCTCGTAACGATCACCCAGAAGGATCACGAGATCCGGGGACAAGCGGGCATACGCATCTCCCAATCCGATCATTCCCAGGCCCATCGACTTGGAGATCGCCGTGGCCGTGTCGGCGCTCAGCAGCATCTCGACTCTGGCGTCGATTTCAAAGCCGGCAGCCTCGATCTCCCGATGAGTCAGCCCAAACTCGGGAGAGAGATGCGCTCCGGTGGCAATGACCTGGAGCTCAAGATCGGGCGCGCTCGCGATATCCTCCATCAACCAGCGCAACAAGCCGAACTCTGCCCGAGTCCCGGTCACTACACAGATTCTTCGACTCATATTTCGATCAGTTCATCGATGTCAAACGCACGCGGGGCCGTTCGTCCGAGCACCATGTCCCACATCATCGGCGACACCCCGGAGCCGGGTCGCTTGGCAGTCAGATTCTCAGCCGAGAAGCACTCGCCGGCGGCGATCGGGCGACTTGCGACCAGAGACCTGCGGGCAACCCCCCGGTTCTTCAGCTCGCTCACGGTCGGCCGCTTGATCCCGTCTCCCATGGCCTGCTCAATGTTGCGAATGGCCGCCACCATGGCACACAATTCGTCGGGTTCGAGGCTTGCGCGGTGGTCAGGCCCCGGCAGATTGCGGTCGAGGGTGAAATGTTTTTCGATCACCGTCGCGCCCAGCGCCACCGCAGCGACCGGGACCTCGATCCCCAGCGTATGATCGGAATAACCCACAGCCAGGCCAAAAGCCCGTCGCAAGCTCTGCAGAGCACGCAGATTGACGTCGCGCATGGGTGTCGGATACTCCGTATTGCAGTGCAAGATCGTCACTTGCTCCCGATTCGTACCAGCCTCCTCGATCGCCAGCAATGCAGCCTCGATTTCACCCAATCCAGCCATCCCGGTCGACAACAGAACCGGTTTTCCAAACCTGCACACGTGGCGAAGGAGCGGTAGATTGGTGATCTCGCCCGACGGGATCTTGACGATGTCGACGCCGAACTCCATCAGCAAATCGAAGCTCGCCGGATCAAATGCGGTGGAAAGAAAACCGATCCCCCGTTTCCGGCACTCCTCGATCAGTTCCCGATGATCCGCCCTGGTCAGCTCGAGCCGGCGCACCATGTCATACTGGCTTTCTTCGGCCCCGGTCGAATGCTTCTGATACTCGGCCTTGGGCGCGCTTCGGCAAACAAGCTGCTCCGCCGAGAACGTCTGAAACTTGACCATGTCCGCACCAGCCTCGGCCGCAACAGAAATCATGCGCCTGGCCTGCTCGAGATCGCCCATATGATTCACGCCAGCCTCGGCAATGATCAGTGTCTTCATGTAACCCTCTTCGCGGGAACCCCCACATAAACCGCATCCGCGACGCAGTCCTCGGTGACGACGGCACCCGAACCAATCACCGTCCTCGCTCCAACCGTCAGTTTCCGCTGATTCCCGCCCTGATTAACTACCGCGCCGGCCCCAATCCAGCAGCCTCTGCCAAGACGAACGTTGCCGGAGACACATGCCTGGGGTGCGACATGCACGAACTCTTCGACAATCACATCGTGCGCAACCGTCGCATTCTGATTGATGATTGAAAAATCGCCCACGCTGATACCACTGGTCAGCCGCGCTCCGGCACAGACGATGACGCCGGCCTGAGCTTCAACGGCCTCGCGCTGCATATGCCCGAATGTCGCACTCGGATGAATCAGGTTGACGAACCTCACCCTGCCGGACAGGCGCAGGGCGATTTTCTCTCGTATCGCATTTTCTCCGATACCGATCACGAACGGATACCCGGTCAGTTCATCGATATCGGCTTCGGAAGCGATTCTTTCCGGAAATCGCCAGGCCGCGATTTCACCCGGATCGTTCGTAACGTAGATCGGCGTGACGCCCAGCGCCCAGGCGACATCACCAGCCTCTCGCGCCATACCGGACGCACCGAGTATGCAGATAGTCTTCATCGCAGCAACTCTTGAAGCACACTGCTCGGCAGATTGACGATGCGGGCCTCCAGCCATTCAGCCGTGGTCAGGTCTCCACGGCGGCAATGCGCAAAGGGTTCGAGATGATTCATGAGGGACCATACCGGTCGCGTCATCACGCCACACCCATTTGCATGTGCCAGAAGCGCATCGCGGTGATCGCGATCCTCGCAGAGCACCGCATTGAGCCAGTAGTTCGAACGACACTCGGACGGTTCTGCAACGAACTCGAAGTCACTGCCTCGCAGAAAATCCGCATAGCGTGCGGCCAGGGTACGCTTCGCTTCGACAAAACGTTCAATCCACTCCAACTGGGCACAGCCAAGCGCAGCGTTCAGGTTGGGCATACGATAATTGTATCCAACCACGTCATGGATATATTCATAGGGATGCGGCTGCTTGGCTGTCGTGGTGAGATGCCGGGCCGACGCAGCGCGCGCAGTATCGGTGAGAATCATTCCACCGCCGCCGGTGGTGATGATCTTGTTGCCGTTGAAGCTCAGCGTACCCGCCAGACCGACGGTACCGGTGTGACGCCCCTTGTACAGACTGCCGAGCGACTCCGCCGCATCTTCGACGAGCCCAAGCTTCCAACGGTCACATACCTCCACCAGACCATCAAGGTCGGCTGGATGGCCAAAGGTATGCATGGGCACGCAGGCCCGAACCACCCTGCCGTCCAGTCGCGCACGGCACAGTCCGTCATCCCCCAGGTCGGCATGCTCCTCCAGCCAGCCCTGCAATGCCGCTGGCGACATCCCGAGCGTGCGTCGGTCGACGTCCACGAACACAGGATCGGCGCCACAGTAGGCGATCGCGTTGCACGTAGCGACGAAGGTCAAGGGCTGGGTAATGACCAACTCCCCTCGCCGCACCCCGGCGAGCAACAGCGCCACATGCAGCGCCGCCGTCCCGTTTACGGTCGCAACGGCGCTCGCCGCGCCGGTATAGCCCGTAAGTGCCGCTTCGAATTGCTCGACGTAGGCGCCCACGCTGGATACGAAGGTCGACGCGATGGTCTCACTGACGTAATCCTGCTCCCGACCGACGAACACCGGTGCATGAAGGGGAATGAAGTCTGCGGACCGATACTGCTCGCGGACGAAGCGGATCAACGAATCAAACATGCTCGTTCAGACGTTGTAGAGGTCCACCTTATACCGGGCGAGATTGTCCGGTCGCGTAAACCAGTCGACCGTGACTTTCAAACCCTCACGAATGCCGTAGGCCGGTTCAAAACCAGTCATCTCCCGGATCAGGGTATTGTCGCACCACAAGCGGAACACCTCCGACTTTTCGGGCCGAATACGTTGCTCGTCGGAGATGAACTCGACGTCGCTGTCCATCAACTCCCGAATCAGATTCAGCGTATCGCCAATCGAGATCTCGAAATTCGATCCAATATTCACGGTCTCGCCGATCGCGCGCTCACAACGGGCCAGTTCCAGAAAACCGCGACACGTGTCAGCGACGAAGTTGAAGTCACGGGTCGGCGTCAGATCACCGAGACGGATCTGCTTTCGGCCTGCCGCAATCTGGCCGATGATGGTAGGAATTACGGCGCGAGCCGACTGGCGCGGCCCATAGGTATTGAACGGACGCGCAATCGTCAATGGCAGGCCGAACGCATTATGAAAACTCATTGCCATCGCATCGGCGCCGATCTTCGACGCACTGTAGGGAGATTGCGCCTGCATGGGATGGCGTTCATCAATCGGCACATACTGGGCCGTCCCGTAGACTTCGCTCGTTGAAGTGTGGATTACGCGCTTCACGCCATTGTCACGAGCGGCCTGGCAGATATTGAGCGTGCCTTTGACGTTGGTATCGACGTAGCTGTCGGGCGCCACATACGAGTACGGGATGGCGATCAACGCTGCGAGATGAAAAACGATATCCACGTCCTTCGTCACATGTTTGCAGAAGTGTGGGTCGCGCACGTCGCCACACAGCACCTCGACATCGTCGAGGCAATCGACATCTTCCAGCCAACCCCAGTGATTGAAGGAGTTGTACTGGGCCAGGGCCTTCACCTTGTACCCCTCACCAGCCAGCAACTCGGTCAGGTGCGAGCCAATGAAACCATCGGCGCCGGTGACCAGCACCGTTTCATTGTGTCCATTCATAGCATCTTGATCCATTCACGAGGTTCTCGCCGACGCCTCGGCATAGCCGGCCATCCGAAAATACACTCTTGCCATCTCCAGCTGTTGCCGTACCGTCGGCAACTCGGAAACATCGCCAATGAAGTCCTCTACCATGCGATACAGTCCCGGTTTGAAACGTACGTCGATATCCGATCCCGCACCCAGCGTTTCCTCTGTCAGTTCGCCCCTCGGCTGAAACCGCAACGTCTCCATCGGGCACAGTTTGTACCGACCGCGCGCCGTCATCGCTTCAAGCGACCATCTGCCCGCGCTGCCCCAGTTCGCCAGATAGCTGAACAAGGCCCCCCGGTTCGTACTGCCCGCGCCGGTAAAGCACCCGTATTCATGCCACTTAATGGGCTGAGACTGAAAGCAGCTGATGTCCTCGGTCGGCTCCCCGGCCAGATAGAACGCGGTATCAATGACATGGCTGGAGTTCGCCAGCAGCCACCGCGACAGCGTTTCGACCGAATGGTCCAGCTTCTCGATCACGTGGGCCCATTCCGTGAACTCAAAATGAACGCTCGTGATGCCGCCATCGCGTTGCGCATGCTGTCGCAATTGCTGCACCGACTGCAAGTAACGCCGGTTGTAGGCGACCCTGACTTCGGCGCCCTGCTCATCGGCGACGCGTGCCAGATGCTCCAGTTCATCCAACCCCAGCCCGCCCGGCTTCTCGACCAGAATACGACGAACGCCCGCGCGCAGCAGACTCAACGTGCAAGCGTATAAGGCGTCGGGGTCGACCGCAACGATCGCCTCGTGCGGAACCTCGGCCCCCAGCCCTGCAAGGTAGGCATCAATCCCCCCGGGTGTTGCCACGACCCCCGTATCGCCACGGAAAGCTTCGCATCCGGACACACTGCGCCCCACAACCTCCATTGGTATGCCCTGAGCAGCCAGCACTCGAACATACTGACGGGACATCGTCCCCGCGCCAGCTACCAGCATCGTCACCCCATTCTTCAACAATTTCATCAGACCCGCCACGCTCAATAAACGCAGCACCGTGTTTGCACACATCTCATGTAATCGGCAAACGCGTGTTTGCCGGCGTTCCAGCCACCCGGTTATGGAAGGCCAGCAAAGACCGGATCAATGGCAGATGGAGTTCCGCGGATTCAGCAAACGGTGTCAAACCGCACTGCCCGCTTTCGACCAGTTCGGTGACCACGCCCGACGTCAACTGGCTTTGCGGAGGCATGTGGAAGGGCAGTATCTGACTCCGCCCGTCAGTCAGATCGAGCATCGAGACACTGGTCGCGCCGTGCTCCAGTTCGAGGCGGCGTCGCGCTGACTCGATACGTATATGCAGTGATGTCGCCTCCCCGTTTGCGCAGTTGAGCGTCAGCTGCGTGCCAGTATCGAAGAGGCAGGTCAACTCGCCGAAATACTCGACAAAACCCGCACGTTTCGACGGTTGAAGCGCCTCGACCAAGCCGGCCGTATCAACCGCATACTGGGTGGAACGGGCAACCAGGGATACAAAGTCGACCATGTGGACCGCGTTGCATGCAAGCCCCCAGTTCATGCCATGGACCGTCACCCGGCACGCTTCCCCCTCGGCGAACAACTCTGGCAGGGCACGGAACGGATCGACGAGACGGCGCGGGCAATTCACCCATGCCTTCACGCCTGCATCACCCAGCAGCGTGAGCGCGGAAGCGTACTCCGCCGGATCCTGAAACAAGACCTTTTCCAGCACCAGGCTGGCTACCTCTGTTCGCCGCAGCAGCGTATCGAGGACAGCATGACGAACATCGGCACTCGTGGCCACGATCACGACCTCCAGACGCTCACCCAGATCAGCCAGCGACGGACTGTAACGAACCCGTGGAGAATCCGTCCGGGAACTCGCTGCGTAAAGATCCCGTGCCATGGCCAGTGCTTGATTGCTCGGGTCAACCACGACGATCTCACCCACGTCACTCGACAGATCCGCGAGAGACTGCAGATGGCGTCGCCCCAGACCGCCCGCACCAATGATACCAATCAACCTCATTCTCCTTGATGGCACGGAATCCAACTCCGACCTCACATGAGGCCCGAATGATAGACCGCCCGTCGGGCGGGTGCAAACCTCAAGTGCAAGCGAACGTACTTATGCCATATAACTCGTAACGACACGTCATTTACTGAACACCGGGCGCGCAGGGACCAGCCTCCGCACACTGTCGAAGCGGCCCGCCGTCACAAGCCGGTTGCGACCCATCCCGCCCCCCTGCTTACCAACGCCGCAGCAGCTTCACGCGGGGTCTCGGGAAACACGAAGCGCACACGCTCGGAGAACACGTAAGCATCGTCGTTGCCAAGTACCCAGCTTCTCATGATGCTCGACGGAGAGAACACCACGCTTCGCAGACCAACCGCGGCGGCGAAATCCATCAGGTTGTTCGGCGGAACGACCCCATAGTCGAGCACCGCGAGCAAGGCGAGCAGGTTATCGAAATCGTTGTACAAATCGAAATCGGGTTGCACCACCTCCGCACCAAAGCGAAGCGCCAGTGCCGCACAGTCATCGGCCGAGAAGGAAGGGTTCAGGTTCACGAAAACGCAGCCCGGCAGGGAAAACACCCCTTCCCAGTGATCGAGCGAAACCATGTGCAGATCACGAAGCCCGGAGCGAAGCGTGGAATGTGCGCTGAAGCCCACCAGAGTCCTGCCGGAACGGCGCTTCAGTCTCTCCCGCCAGTGGCGTACCAGAGCAGGATCCGGCTTCAACCAACCCGAAACGCGATTCGCCCTGCACACCTCGGTATCAAAATGCGCCGGGAAATCAATCGAGAAAAACTCGCCCCCCGTCGTCGTCGCGTAAGCGTGATTATCCAGATAGTCGTCGAGGCCAATGGGCAGCTTGTCAAAATCCGCCCTTCTTTTCGACCTCAAGTAACGCGGTGTCTTGGGAACGAAATCAACACTCGGAAAGTTGTTACACAAGACCTTGTGAAGGCGTGCATCGCATACCACCGTAAAACGCCCTTCGGCGTCCGCGATCGAGTCGTAGACGAACGCGTTGAACACCTCCGCCGCCAGATCCTTCTCCGGCACCAGTACACGCCGTGCCGCACGCGAAGTCGTTCCGGGATAACGCCGCATGAAGGCCTCCCTTATCATCTCCCCCCGCAGCTTCATCGCCTTCACTGGATTCGCGTTGGCAAACGCCTGATAGAATTGCCAGCGAGCTTCGGGATACGATACGCGCGCACCCAGCGCCCGCAGCTCGCACAGACGCCCCCACCGGTAGTAGCAAACCGCAACCGACTGTAGAATCCGTTTCGCATGTTGACGGTTCGCGCGGGGTGCTTGCGCAAATACCTCGGACTCCATCCATTCGACAAAGGCCGGTTCATTTCTGACCAATGCCGCGAGAAGTGCATTCAGGGCGAGCGGAACAAGGAGGGCTTCTCGAATGACCCCACGCACTGCCGCCCAGTCAACATGTACCTCGTCGAAGTCCTGGGCATAGGCGCAGTCCATGACCAGCGCGACCTTCAGCGGCAATTCGGCGCGCCTCGCGCGATAGTAACGATACAGCCGCTGCTCGCCCAATTGCTTTTCCAAAGACATTGCACGCACGCAGTCGCCGACAAGCATCCGGATTCTGAAGAGCTGAAAATGCGTTTCGAACACTCCGGGGAGATGCCGCCTTACCCGATAGACATCGGCCACCAGACGCAGGAGTGGTTCATGCTCCGAACGTCGTGCAAATCCATGTACGCCTTTCAACAAGAGTCTGGCCAGCGCGCCGTCGCGGCTGAGCATGGCCTTGAGCGGCGCGCTCCGGTAAATCGCCTGCAGCCTGCGGCTGCGCCACCTCCCGAAACGTCTGACCGCAGCCGCCAGCGGGCGAGTGGTTCGCCTGCGGCGAGCACGCAGCCGCCCTCGCTGTTTCCACGCGGGAATCATTTGTCGAATGACATAGCGCGGCAGCGTGTAACGCAGCAGAAAATCCCGAACCGCCCCCATCCGTGCCCCTAGACGGTAAATCCGTCATCGATCACCAGGTTGTGACCATTGACATAGGACGACGCATCGGACAGCAGGAAAACCAGTCCTCCGATCATGTCGTCGCGGTCGAGCATCCCCTTGGTCAGGCATTTCGCGTTGTAGCGCTCGATGAACCGCGGGTCCTGTCCGTCCCGGATGCCGCCGGGGGTCAACGCGTTCACCCGGACCCCTGTGCCCGCAAGGTACTTCGCTGTGTACTTGGTAAGATGAATCAGCCCGGACTTGATGCAGGCATACTCCACAGGCATGGTCATTTCGGTATCGGAGTAGAGATCGAAACTTGGCGCAACCACTCCGTAGATGGATGCGATGTTGACGATATTGCCCTGCCCCTTTGTCCGGAAATACTCGGCGAAGACCTTCGTGGTCACGAAGTATCCGCCGAGATTCATCCCGAGGTTCTCGCAGAACGAGTCATACTCGACTTCGAAGAACGGTTTGCCGTAGCGCGAGTTTCGCGGATAGGCATTATTCACCAGCGCATCGACCGTGCCTTGCAGCGCAACGCACTCGGCCAGTCCGGAGCGGACCGAACACTCCGAGACAATATCGAGTTCGACGAGCTGAACCGAGGCGCCGGGGCAATCGCACAGGATCGATTCACGCGCCTGCTCGGCGATCTGCAGCTGCTTCTCGGCAATGACGAGCCGCCCTCCCGCCTGACAGATTCCGCGACCGAAGGCCTGCCCCAGCAATCCGCCGCCTCCGGTAACGACAATTGTCTTTCCGGACAGATCAAACATCGATTTCATCAAGGTAGACGACTCGGTTGAGTGCTGCCGAACGTTCCCCAGCGATCAGGACTTTCATGATGCCGAGCGTCAGTCGCGGATCGATGGCGGGACGACGCTCCAGCATCTGGTTTCGAAACACTGTCAGCGTACGCTTGAAGGCGGTGAAATTGTCGATGACCTCGCACACCACCCGCCTGTCGGGAAAGAAGAACGAAAACCGGAACGTGCGCTCGGAGCGTCCCACGCAGTTCAGGGAGATTTTCCTGCCGCTAGCACAGTTCAATATCGCAACCCGCGGATCATCTCCGGCGGCAAACACCGATTCGACATCGAACTCGATGCCACTGAAGATTCCGTCGAGCAGGTGAACACCGTAACGCGGCCAGTCGAGCACGACCGAAGCCGAAACCACGTGCGGCTGCGCATCCCGGCACAGAACGCGATACTCGTCGAGCTCGGCCGCATAGCGCAGCGCGGCACACGACATCAGTTGCGCGTTCTCCAGATAGGGCAGGAGCTCCCGCAGCTCTTTCGTGTCGAGTGACAGTGGTTTGTCCACAAAGACATGCTTGCCCGCTCGCAAGAACTCGATCGCAATCGGATAATGGGAACGCCAGTCGTCGCGCGCCACAACGACCGCGTCAACCTCCTCCAGCATCGTCGCCGGTGACGCGCAGATCGAATCGATGAAGGTGGCCTCCGCGATCGCTCGCGACACGGCGGGGTCCTGGGTCCAGACCGACGACACCCGAACCCCCTCCACCCCAAACTCCGAGGGCTCCCTGCGCTCGAGGTACTCAAAGATGACCGGCCAGCCGCAGCGCGAGAAACGCTCACGGTCATATCCGTTGATGATCGCCGAAAACGACCAGGGATGACCGTTGCCCGCACTGGCGCCGATCATTCCCAGTTTCATCACCATACCGACCAGCCCCCATCGACACAAATGTTCTGCCCGGTCATGAACGATGAAGCGTCACTGCACAGCAAGGCCGCGGCCCCCTTGATCTCGAAATTGCGGCCGACCCGCCCCATCGGGTTCTTGCTGCACAGCCGTTCCTTGAACACCGGGTGCTGCTCCAGAACTTCCTCGAAGGGGAAAGGCCCCGGACTGATGCAATTGACCCGGATACCATCCTTCGCGAGAAAGCTGGCGAGATACTTCGTCAGCTGGATCACGCCCGCCTTGGCTGCGCCGTAGCTGGGCGGGTTCGCCTGCGGTACCCCTTCGTAGAGTCGATAATCCGGCGCGACATGTCCATACATCGATCCAATCGTCAAAATCACGCCCTTGCGCTTCCTCAGCAATTCGGTCGAAGCCTTCACCAGCCTGAACACCCCGTTCAGGCAGACCTCGATATCGTGATTCCAGTCCTCGTCATCGATCGAGTCCCAGTCGTTCTTGCGCCCGGACCAGGCGCAGGTCACCAGAATGTCGAAACCCGCCCCTTCACGCTCGATCTCGGCGATGCACTGCCGGATCGAATCGGGACTGGCGATGTCCAGAGCGCATGCCGAATGCCGGCCACCTGGATACGCACGCGCAAGCTCGGCGGCTTTGTCCCGGCATTTTTCGATGTCCCGACTGGCCACGATGACGTTCGCCCCAAGTTCGGCCAGCGCCTCGGAGATCTGGCCTCCGAGCAGCCCTGCCCCGCCCGCCACCAGGGCGGTCCTGCCCTTCAGGGACATCAGTTCAGCAAGATTCATTTCGCTTCTCCATCAGGATCCCGGCAAGCACGAAATCCTCTTCGGTATCGATATCGACGATCACCCCCTCGGTCATCACCGCGGCCGACTTGCCAAAAAAGAGGACACCACGGGTCGAACCGAGAAAGGCTCGCGTATCGACGACATAGACCAGGCCATTCAGAAAGATTGCCTCATCCTGCTGCTGTCTCGGCAACCATGGATTCGCATTATCGACATAGGTCTCGACCGCACCGTCTACGATTTTCCACAGCCGTGTCGGCGGCGGCTCCGCCCTCGAAAACGTGGCAACGCTGTCCAGTCCATCACGCACCAGTTGCTCGATGCAGCCATCGACGTGATGCCGCGTCCTCAGCGGAGACGTCGCCTCGAGCAGAACGAGACAATCGCTCCCCCCCTCATCGCGTTGCAGAAAATGCCGAATCGCATCGGCAACGAGCGCATCATCCGTAGCCAGCGCCGCCGGACGCTGGTGGATCTCGGCGCCACAAGCCAGGCCAATCGAGGCAATATCGGGGCAGTCCGTGGACACCACCACCCGGTCCACATGGCGCGACTGCTTCGCCACGATGATGGCGTGCTCGATCAGGGGTTTTCCGCACAGGCTGCGAACATTCTTTCCGGGCAGCCCCTTGCTTCCGCCCCGAGCGGGGATGAATGCGACGACCTTCCTGTTATCAAGCACGACTGCTCACCTTTCAGCTCTCAGAGTATCCGCGGGCGAAAATCCCGAAGCATCATGTCACCACTCATGATTGCACGCTCGACCGATCCCGTTCGGACATCAACATCTCGGCAAGGCGAAAGTCGATGATATCGTCGACATCGACCGAACTGTCCTTACACATCACGTAAGCGTACGACCGGCACCCCGAAAAAAAAGACTTGCAAGAAACCAGCACATCAGCCTGACTGATGTACAGGGCGCCGTTCAAGCGATAGTATCGCCGATCATCACGACTCCGTGCCCCGAGCGCACCCGCGAATCCATCCAGCGACCGGCTCGAATCGAGTTGCATCGTCCACGACGGAGGATGCTCGACCTCGCATACACTCACCACCGAATTTGCGCGACGCTGCTCAAACAGGGCCACGGCGTCGCGAACATGTGACGCAGTGCGCAAGGGCGAGGTCGGTTGAAGGAGCACGACGGACGCAAACTGCTGACCCCGAGCACGATGGAACGCCAAGGCATGGAGAACGACATCGATCGAGCGCGCCTCATCGCCGGCGAGCTCGGCAGGGCGGACAAATGGCGTCTCGACTCCATATTCGCGCGCGACCGCAAGCACCTCCTGGCTGTCCGAACTGACGCAAACTTCGGCATCGATACCGCAATTCAAGGCCGCCTCCAAGGTATGGGCAATCAACGGCTTACCGTTCATGATACGTAGGTTCTTACCTGGAAGCCTCTTGCTGCCCTGACGCGCAGGAATGATGATCAGATAGCGCATGGTCAAACCTCCTGATCCGTCACATCAACCAAGCAGACGCCAATAATGGCGACTCAGGTTATGCGAAAGCAAACGAACACGGCGCACAAAGCTAGCACGCAAGGAGACCTGCCTTGAATCGACCCGCTTCCTTACGAACTCCTGAATCCGCTCCACCGATCGCCCGTCCTTGAGAACGACATGTTCCGGCGCGGATTGGTCCGTGTCTGCGAGCCGCTCCAGCACATCGCGTAGCGCCATCGACGTCGCCACCGGCGTCGCCAGCCCCAGTTCGGCAAGATCGAACGGCGGCGGAGTATCGAGCGGATTGATCGTCACCACCTTCCTGTCGAGGCAATAGGCTTCGATCCCGACGGTGCTGAAATACACGATCACCAAGCCAGAGACGATGATGCAGTCGTGAATCGGGTCCGTGGCAGCAAGCATGACCGCGTCCACCGGATATCGATCGAGCATGGCGTGGTAGGCACGCAGATACTCGGCCCCTTCGTTTGGATGCGGTTTGATCAGCAGGCAATATCGCGAATCTCCCTCGATCGATTGCAACACGGTCTGCAGCGCATTCAGCATGGCCTCCACGCCGACCGGTTGCCCGACAAAGAGCAGAAACTGCTTCGATGAATCCGTTCCATCACTACCGAACAAGGACCGCAACGCATCGGCGCGCGTCCTGCGCCTGCAGTCCCGCAGAGCATAATCGATTCTCGGTGAGCCGACGACACACAACCTTTCAACCGGAACGGACAGCGTATCCGAATACACCCGCAGCGAGGCATCATCGATACAGAACACGACATCGGTTCGCGGCGAAACAAACCGCTTGGAATGCGCCATCGTGCCCGTCTGTATTTCGTATGTTGGAATTGCCGCCCGGGACGCAATCGCAACCGCGATCCCTGCCTCGAGCGTCCGCCCCGGTGAGACAATCACTGCATCGGATGTCATGACCCGACTTCTGACACAGCGTTCGTACTGATGGGCGTTCAGAAGCAACCTCGGCAGCAACCGCACGAGACTGTCGGCGACCACCCCACTCAACGCGGCGAGGCTCGCGTCCGCGTGCTGTCCGAGCGGGATGATCAAGCGACGCATCGCACTGTTGGCGATCTCGGCGCAAGCCGCATGAATGTCGGAAAGCCTCCCCCTTCGAGCGCTTCGCTTCTTGGAAAGCAATCGCAGACGACCGTTCGCCACAGAGTCCAAACAGAACTCGTCGATTCCGTCTCGCGTGGGGTCCGGGCTGATGCAGAACACGTCCAGACAATAGTCTTCGAGCAGCTTTCCGATGACGGGCAGTATCGTGTACTTGTACTGTGTCGTGGTTAGATTCGAAACGACGAAGGCCCGCGCGGCGCGCCCGACCGGCTCCCTTCTCGCCAACGAATAGACAAACCCCAGGCCGACGGGCGCATTCGTAAACCGGACAGCGGCGGCGTTGCCCCTTTGGTATGGGGCCATCTGCTCAGGACGAAGGTGATCCGTGCGCAGATCAACCGTAATTCCGTTTCGTGCAAAGAACTCCGATACGGCAGCGGTTCTGCAACCCGGCCCGGGAAACATCTCGATCCGATCGATCCCGTGTGACAGGCAATGGTCGCGCAGGCACACGAGCGGTCTGAACACGGCAACCAGTCGGTCGTGCAGGGCAACGGTCAGTGGATCGACGAGGACACCCGGAATCACCGAGTTGCGCTGCCCGGTCACCATTCTGGAGGAAGACTGAAACAGGGCGAAGTAGCGCGACGCGACCTCCATCGCGCTCGAATAAAGCCATTCATCGATTCCGGCATCGACGGTACTGTAGGTAACGAAAACGGGATCAAGCCCCGGAAAACGCTCCCGGAGGCATCGATCAAACGCATCGAGATGGTGCCGACTGGGTATGAAAAGAGTGGAATCGCGCACGGTTCTCGCTGTAAACAAGGCTGCGACGTCCGTGTTCAATGCCCCCTGTTCGATGTATATCAGTTTATTGGTGCTCATGCCTCCACCCCGCACGCTCCCATATCCGCCAGCAGGAAGTTCGCGATCCGCGCCTCGACCGACCCGCTGAGCAGCTGCGGATTGCGCGCAAAGAAGGCCTCCCTGCACTTCGCGCACCGGATCGAAGCAGGACCGCCCATCTGGAAATCGGTGATCAACGCCCTCAACTCCTGTTCGGTGCGCGCGGCGAGCGCAACGCCGATCTCCGACAGATCGACCGGAAAGGGCTGCGGCCCAAGCTGAATGCTCAACACGTGCTTGCCGATTGCGGCCGCCTCCAGGCCGACATTGCTGAACAGGGTGAGCACGAGATCTGCATCGGCGAGCGCGACGGTCAGGTCCGATTCGGCGTCGATCAGCACCCTGTCGGCCGCGCCCATCTCGGATATCAATTGATCATACTGAAAACAGACCCCGCGCACCAGCTCCGTTGGGTGGAGCTTCACGACCAAGGTGCAGTCCAGCCCTTCGCACGCGGCAATGGCGGCGCGTACTGCCTTGAGCGAGACGTCGCCGAGTGGTTGCGTGGCAAACAGCAGGCGGTAGGTTTCATCGGGGTGATCGCGAACTTCCCTACGGCCCAGCGCAGCAAAATCCCGGCGACGGGTATCGACCATGTGTGTCCCTGCCAGCAAAATGCGCTGGGGGGCGACCCCGAAGTCGCGCACAAAGGTTTCGGCCAGAAACGTGTCCGATGTAATCACATAGTCGGATACGGGACTCTTGTTTCGCGGACTCTCCGAGCGTAGCAGGAAATCGTACGAGTAACTCGGAACACCCGCGCGGCGGGCGGCCGTCACAAACACTCGCGAAAACATCCAGCGATCGCCACCCACCGACAGCAACGCGGATACACGCCCCGCGGACAGCGTCTCCTCCGCACACACCGCCAGCAGCAGACAACGAAGAAGATCCTCTTCGACAAAACGCGAAACGCAGCGCCGTACGAAGGCAGCGCCCTGAGAATGCCGTTCGGTGGCGGCCGCCTCGGCACCCGGGCAAGCTCGCGCAGCCGCCACCAGCCGCTCGGTCAGAACCGCTCGCCAGCGGCGCGGGGTAAAGGACTGGACGCGCGCGAACAATCCCCCCAGATCCGTCCACGAAAGCAACTCGCCGGACGGGTCGGTCGAGCACAGCGCGCGTAGCTGCCGCTCGACCGCCGTTCGCATCGCCGGCCTCAATACCGTCCGCTGTAGCGCCACGCACGAACTTCGGCCGAGCAACTCCGGGATCACCCGTTGCACGACCGGCCCCACCCGGAAATCATCGCTCCTGAAGTTGGCCACGACCCCAACGACTGAAGTCCCGGCATCGAACAACGGAGCCCGATTGAGCTCCAGAAAACCGGCGAGCAGCGTCGCGATCTCGTCGATATCCGGTTCCGGACCCTGCGGCACATCGTGTCCCGAATCGCCAACGACCATCGCCGTCACACGCCGAAACGGTGTTTCTACTGCGTGGACGGGCGTACCCGGGCAGTTCTCCTGCAAAGCCTCCAACAGCAGCGGCATCTGTCCGCTGGAGCCCCCAACCACATACACCATATCGGGGGCGGACGACTTGGCCAGCATCGCGCAACTGGTTGCGAAAACCGCATCCCCGTAGCTTTGATCCTCGAAGGCCAGGCTCAGCGCACCAGCGTGACGCTTGATCAATGAACCGAGAACAGTCGGTTCGAACAGGCGACCGGCTTCACGAACCACCCGTTCGGCCATCTCGACCAGCCGCGCGGCGTTTTCCCACCCCTCGGGCGTCGTGACAGGACAATTGCCCCCCATTTCGACGATGTTCACCGGAACCGGTGCGTCAGATAGCGTTGCCTGCGCGGCGCCCATCAGACGCGGAGGCACCATGCAGATCAAATAGTCGGCAAGGTGCGCGCAGTCATGGAGAACGCGTACATCCGCTCCGTGTTCAAGCACGACGTACAGTTTCGCAACCGGTCGCTCCGGATCCACACCATGTGCCCCCCCTCCGTCCAGCCGGGCATGCAGGATTCGGCAATCGGGAGGACACGCAAGATCGCGCAGAATCCGGCTCACGACGGAAGGCATCGACAGCATCCAGGCCAGCAGCGCGAGCGCCAGTGCGCGCAGCGTATCGTCCTTGCAGCCCGCGATTTCGCTCAGTACATATTCGCGATTGATCGCCGGGTGGTCGAATGCCAGCAACACCGCCCTGAACGGTTCCAGATCCATCGCACCCCGTTCCCGAACGAGGGACTCGGTCATCAATGCGTACACCTGCCCGAGTGCCCGCGCATGCCGACCGCCCCGATACTCCGCGTGCGCGAGACGCATCCTTAGCCTGACGGCGGCCCGGTGGGTTGTACCAACGGGATCCGCAACCCCACCTTCGAGCCGTCGAAACAAGCGCTGCCACCAGGCCGGACGACGCGGGTGCGCCGCCCTCGTCGCTTGCTCCAGCCGCAACGCTTCCGAGTACGCCCGCAATGCCGCACTCCAGTCGCCCAACCCTTCATTCGCGCTCGCAAGCCCCAGATAAAACGCCGAAGAAGGCTCGAAACGATCCGCATTCAATGCCGCCGCATACGCCCTGGCGGCGACCTCGTGCTCACCGGCGCGCAGAAAGGCTTTCGCCAGACCCACATGGACTTCGGGCGTCAACGCCCGATCCTGCGCGATCACCGCATAGGTCTCGATTGCTTCCCGGCTTCTCGCCCCGTTGAGGCAGGCCTGGCATAGCCTTAGGCCCGGCTTGAACCACCGGGGATCCGCCGCATACGCACGCCGATACCCGCGAATCGCCGCTTCCAGATTGCCGATGCGCTCGTCGACGATCGCCAGCCGATAGCGAATATAGATTGCGAACTTTCGCCGCGGAGCGTCTCTCAACGCGCGTCGATACAGGGCCCGGGCGTGCCCGATCCGCCCCATCACCTCCATCTGGCGCGCCACCAGGAAAAGCAAGCCGGAGCGCCAGGACCGCGGGACCAGGCTCACCGCAGCAACTCCGCCAGTGCGCGCCGCAAACCGTTCTTCGGCAGCGCGGGTCTGGCCCCTTGATGTTTGCCCGCGATTCCGTCGCGAAGCGCGCCACGCACACGCTCGTCCAAACCCGGACCGACCGCGGCCACGGGTATGCCGAGATGTTCGAAGTAGGTACGCAGGTCGGGGTCGGTCAGTTCCTCGGTCATGAGACTGAGCGCATTCCGTCCGGCATGGCGGGCGTCAACCAGCGCAGCAGAATAGTCGGCGCAGACCAGATCCGCAGCCGCAAGGGACTCCCCCAGGGAAAAGCGGTCGGCACGCTCGATGCGTACGCGCTGCGACAACTCCGCGGGTACGAAACCGCGCCAGCACGCCTCGTCGCCTTCATCCTGTGCGGGATGCATCCGCACCACGAGCCTGACTCCCGGATCTTCGGCGAGGTAGGCCAGCAAGACCTCCGCCAGCAGCTTCTGACGCGAAAGCGAGATCGGTTGAGCACAGACGAGAATCAACCGGTCACCGCCTTTCCAATTGGTCAGAACAGGGCACGCCGTTTCAGTCGATTCGTCGCCCCCAGGCCTGCCGACGACACGCAGCGTCTCCGGGGCGAGTTCTCCACGGGAAAGCAGTACGTTCAAGGTCGCCTCGTCCCAGACGAAAAAGCGGTCCACTTCCAGGCGATCGAGCAAGGTCGTACGCGTCACCAATCCATGCTGCAGCGTCGCGACTCGGCAGCGACGCTCGATCCCACCGGCCACATGCGAGAATGCTCCGAAAAGCGCTCCGAACGCCGATTTCTCTAATGCACCGATGACGCAGGCGGGACGAAAGGTCTTCAGCAGGCCGTCGACAGCATAGGCGAGCGACAGCACCGCGAGCAGGTCATCGAGCACCTCCTCCACCGGGGCGTGCTCAGCAGGGGCGACATGGCTCAAGCGATCGAGCAGGCTCTCCCAGCGCCTGCGATGCCGGGCGACCTGCCACGGCTTGGCGGTCCCGGCCGCAAGGGTGAACAAATCCTCACCCCGAACGCCCGTCGCATGCTTGATGGCTTCGCTCAACGCCGGGTTCCACTTCTTCATGACGAAGTGCACGTCTCCGCCGCACAGCCGGCGCCGCCACGCCGGCACAACGCCCGTCCGCGAAGTCGAATCCATACGGTTTCCATGCACGGCCATTGCAGCCGGAACTTCGATCCGCGAACCAAGCACGAACAGGACCCGGCACGGCTGGAGATGGTGCAGCAGTCGACGACCAGCGCTGCGGATGCGCCCCTTGACCGAAAGGTGTCGCGCGATACGCCGTTCAAACTCCTGCATCAGATGCACGCATCGCGGGGACGTCCGGGCGCCGCGTTTCAACTCGCCTTCATGCTGCGAGAACTTCACCTCGGACGCAAGACCACGATAGTACGCCCGCATGAAAACGGCATTCTCGAGATTCACGCCGACAAACCAGGCCCGGAAAAGGTCATCGCCCAGCAGCAAGCGCGCCTGCGCAATCGAACGGGCCGTTTCATCCCGCAACCGCGTGACCAGCGCGCCTGATTCGGCAACCGCAGAGAGACCTCCATTGCCCGTCTCCTCAATGGCGCACATCGCACTGCTCACAGGGAATCCAGCATCGAAACCGCATCCGCAGCAGGCTGCTTGCCCGGCGCTTCGGGCAGCTTGCGATGCCGTGCCCGCTCCATCGTATCGGACCAAAGCAGCTCCCCCCCCCAGACGCAGTGCACAATCGAAAAACCGTTCTCGCGCACGCGGTCGAGATCCGACTGACGCGAGAACAGTACGACCACCTGATCGTCGCTGAGGCACTCCCAGAGCAGATCCTGTACTTCATGCGGCACGCCGCGAAGTGCAGCGCCATCGATGGCAACAAGAGAAGAGCCAACGCCGGGCCTGAGCAAAACTGCGGCAAGCAGCAGTCTGAAGCCCGCTGACAGTCCAGCCGGCGCCACGGCACCACCAAGAAGCTCGGGAAAGCCTTCAATCTCCTCCTCGAGCCCCTTGATCGGTTGCGCTCGACCGTGCAACCAGCTCCGGATACGTTCCGCGGCGTGCAACATCGCAGGCCGCGGCGTGCAACTGAACAAAACCGACTCACTCGACGCATGCAGGTTGAGAAAGAGCACCTCGCCCCTGGCCGTCGCTGCTGTTTGCCCCAGGACGGGCCTCAGCGCATCGCATGCCGCGTTGACGCAGGCACGATCCGGGTCACCATCGACGTATGCGGCAACTGGAGACGCTCCGGAGGCGCGCTCGGTTGGCGGCGAAGACGGCGCACCGATCACTTCCGACTCCCTTTCCGTGGGACCGAGAAAGGCGATCATGTCACGAAAGTAGGAGTAAAACACATTCATGGTGATGTACGTATTCATGGTAGCGACCAGACCCGATCCGAAGAACTTGAATGCCACCAGATACAACAACAGATACGACAGAATCGCCTTGTAGTCGCCATCCCCAAACACCGCCGGATAGATCGCACTCAGGAATATCGCCGTCAACATGATGACAATGAGAATCTGCGTCAGGAACGTACTCGTCGCGGTAACAGTCAATCTCCGTTGGTAAGCGTCCATGAAGCAGTCACCGGCTTCACCCCCCACCATATCCTGCACGATGTCATCACTGACCGCGGGAGGCAGCTTCGACGCGAACCGCAGGCGATCAAGGGCTGCGTACTTCTCGAGCGTCGCATGACGAGCAAAATGCAGCAGATCCTGCGAAACCTTCTGCCCCGCAACGGCAATGCGGACATACAGCGGCAGGGCAAACAACAGACACGACAGGACGAACGCGGTCAGGAACGGATTGAGGTAGAGCAACAAACCGACACAAATCACGGTCATTGCCATTGGCACCAGGGAAGACGTCAGCGCCATCATGCCTCGGCCAATGTAACGGCCGCTGCGGGTCAGGTAGTTTCTGACCGCGGCGAGACTGGCATCCGTCTGGCCGGACACTCGGCCTCCGGCCAGACAGGCATGATAGCGTCGCAACACGTCGGCCAGAACCTGCTCCTCCGATTGCCTGGCCAGTGCGGCCGTCCGCTTTCGTGCAAGCAGATCCATCAGGGCGCCACACACCAACAAGGCCAGCGTCGCCAGACACACGAGCCAGAACACCTGTACTTTGTATGCTTCAAGCTGGTAAACCGAACCAAGCATGCCGAACGACCAGTCATCGATCACCAGATTGATGAAGCGGATGACGATCAGAAAGCTGGCGACCTGACAGGCCGTGCTCACCCCCTGCAGCACGACGATACCGGCGACCGCCCCCCGGTTTCTCTGCACCGGATTGAGCATGAGCCAGCGTACGGTTTGCAGCGCGTGCCGAAGCCGTCGCATCTGATCGGACATCGCAGAGGCGAGCGCCTTAATCATCACCACATCCGGTCACCCTGGTTCCGGCAATCATTCCACCCCCAGCATCCAGCGCGCAGTTCGCTCCAGCGACGGGGGGGGCCACTCACCCAGCAAGCCCGCCAGCCGGGAAGGGTCGCCCCAGAGACGTCGAACCTCGCCTTGCCGCACGAAGGCCGGATTGACGTTAACCTGAAGCGAATGGCCGGTAATGTCAGAAGCGATATCGAGAATCTCGTGAATCGAATTCGCACGCCCCGAACACAGGTTGAACGTTTCCCCGACCGGGCGCGCCTCCACGATGCGACGATAAGCCCTGGCGATCATTCGCACGTCCGAGAAATCACGCGCGACGTCGAGATTTCCGAGTTCGATGCAGGGCGCCCGGTCGCGAAAATGCGCCAGAATCTTCGGGAACAGAAAACGCTCGGAGTGCCCCGCCCCGGTGTAGTTGAATGGACGGGCAATCACGACCGGAAGCCGGTCCAGCCATTGACGGGCCATGTGCTCCATCGCAAGCTTGCTCACGCCGTAATCATTGGCCGGCAAGGGGGGCGCGGACTCCGTCAGCATGCCAGCAATGGAATCGCCATACACATGGGCACTGCTTGCCAATACCACGCATTCTGGCCGAACCGCACATTCCGCCAGAGCGGACAGCAAGTTCCGCGTTCCGAGAAGGTTCACCTGATAGAGGGCATTGCCGTCGTCATGAGCCACCGACGCGATACCGGCCAGATGAACGACGGCGCTCGGTCGTACCTCGCACACGTACGCCCTCAGACCATCCACGTCACTCAGACTCACCGCGCGATAACGCGCGACGTCCGCTGCTTGACGCCGACCGAGCCCCCATACCTCCCAGCCGGCTGCCTCGAACTCCTCCGCGACATAGCGTCCCGTGAAGCCGCGCAACCCCGTAATCAGTACGCGCATATCCTCAAGCACTCAAAAGGAAAAACCGCGCTCAACGCGACGAACGTCGGCCTCGACCATCATCTGGCACAACTGCTCAAGCGACGTGCGCGGCTCCCACCCGAGATCCTGCCGGGCCTTGGACGAGTCACCGATCAGCAAGTCGACTTCTGCGGGGCGAAAATGGCGAGGGTTGACACGCACCACGACGCGTCCGCTCACCTGGTCGACCCCGACCTCACGCTCGCCCCGCCCTTCCCAGACCAGCTTGAGGTCAACCGCCCTGGCAGCCATGGTCACGAAATCGCGAACAGTTTCGGTCCGGTTCGTGGCAAGCACGTAGGTATCTGGCCGCTCCACCTGCAGCATCCTCCACATCCCTTCGACATACTCTCGCGCATACCCCCAGTCGCGCCGGGCATCGAGGTTGCCCAATTCGAGCACGTCCAGCTTTCCCAACCTGATCCGCGCGATGCCGTCGGAAACCTTACGGGTCAGAAACTCCCTTCCACGCAATGGCGACTCATGATTGAACAAGATTCCGCTAGTACCGAAAATACCGTAGCTCTCACGGTAGTTCACCGTCATCCAGTGCGCGTACAGCTTGGCCACACCATAGGGGCTGCGCGGATAGAACGGAGTTTCCTCGTTCTGTGGAACAGCCACGGCCTTGCCGAACATCTCCGACGTGCTCGCCTGGTAGAAGCGAATCGCCGGATTGACGATGCGAACCGCCTCGAGCAGATTCACTGTACCAATGCCGTTGATCTTGGCGGTGGTTACCGGTTGTTCGAACGACACACCGACGTAGCTTTGCGCTGCAAGATTATAGACCTCGGAGGCGCCCGTCGTCTGCAGCAGCCGAATGCTGGACGAAAGGTCCGTCAGGTCGTACTCGACGAGTCTCAGATTCGGATGTCCGGCAACGCCCAGTTCTTCGATGCGCCAGAAGTTCACCGAACTGGTGCGACGAAACGTGCCGTGCACCACATACCCCTTCTCCAGCAACAGCTTCGCAAGATACGCGCCATCCTGCCCCGTAATGCCGACAATCACGGCATTCTTCATACCCTCTCCTGACTCGGGTTCGCTGACTGCGTCGCAGCCACAAAGGTGTCGATTCTACCCGCACCGCGCGTCCCGCAACGCCCTTCGGCCCGGTCCGCGGGCATGCTCATGAATTGGGCTCGACCGGCACGGCCGTGAGCGGACTCAGCCAATGATGCGCAATCGAGCGTGCTTGTCGCGCGACCTGCTCATCCACGTTCCGCATGTTGTCGCAGGTGGCTGGGATTGGCGCACCCGAGCGAAAGGCCTCGAAGAACGCAAGCCAGTCTTCGGCACTCTGGTCGGGCGACAGCAGCCAGCTCAATGTCCGCCCACGCAGGCGTTCACTCATGCACGCTCCGCTGTCGATGGCGGCAATCGGCAGCCCCAGGGCCTCTGCATCGACGACGGCATGCGCGCCTGGCAGCCAGTGCGGCGAAGGAAGCCAGGCGATATGCGGATCGTAAACGAATACCGCGTCCGAGGCGGCACTGCCCGACTCAAGATCGACTGCCTGAAGCAGCGCCGTGCCGGCTTCCGGCAGTGCACGCGCAAGCCGCCCGAAGACCCGAAAGCTGAGCGGCAGCCCTCGCGCCTTGCATAGATCGAGCACTGCAACAAGCAGTTCCATACCGTAGCCCGTATCGATGTCGCCGAATAGCGCCACGCGCAGGCGCTCCGAGGGTTGAATCTGGCGACGCCAGGGACGGAAACCCCGGATGTCGCGGGGTTCCGGCAGGGGCATGACCTCACAATCGCGCGTGACGCCTCCCGTACTCATGCGCCAAGCCAGTTCCATGTCGCATGCCAGCAAGAATCTCGCGTTCGCAACAAGCCAGGCGCGGTCGGCCTCGAGCGGCGTCGCTGTACTGGCGACCGAAGCCGTTGCGGTCTCATCTTCGAGGTGGCGACCGGCGAGATCATCATCGATGGCGAGGCAATCAAACGGCACGTCGAGCGCGTTCAGAACTGTACGCAGCCGGCCGCCATAGCCAGAGTACCGAAGCACCAGCGCCGCATCGACGCGATGCGCCCGGACCGCCACAGAGAGCGGAGCCAGCTCTTGCACGGCATGGAACGATCTGCCGCGAAGGCCGAGGGGATCCCCCCCCAGCATCAGGCGCGAATCGAGCCTTCCATGCAGGAACAACAGCCGCACCGAAGCGCCAACGGCTGTCTTGAGGTTACGCAGTGAACGCTCCAGATCCCGGGGCCGCGGGGCCATCTGATCGAGGACGACGAGTACCGTGGGCCGGGCGTCCGGCGCCACCGGCACCTCCAGCCCGAGCGGAGACGGGTACGCCTGATACCCGGAGCGCCCCCCCCAGGCCAGGTAGTGCAGCAACGGATTGATGCCGCTGCGCGCAACCTCCGGGTGTTGCCAACGGTAGCGTTCCGAAGCGAACCGGGGTGACGGATCGCGCCCCTCACGGTGACCGAACATCAGGTAATGGAACACCGGGTTGACCCCGGCCTCGAGCACTTCGGGATAGACCGCTCCATACCATTGCGAATCCACCCACTGGCCCAGGCCACACCCGTGGGTCAGCAGACGTTCGGCACGACCGGAGCCGAACAATCTCAGCAGACGCCAGGCAACTCCGGCCAGCAGCGGGCGGCGCAACGCGGACAACAGTGCCAGTAGCGCAAGGCGTCGACCGCCGGCGGGGCCGGCATCGTCTGCCAACGACACCCTGCCGCCTCGCCCTGGCGCATCGTCGGCCGGGGACGGAGCCATGGATGTGGCCAGCATCACCGGCATCACCGGCACCACCCGGAACGTTCCGAGCCGGTTCAAGGCGTGGACCAGAGACGTCCAGGAGCCCGTGCTCTCACGGAATGCCCTGGCCAGCAGAGGGCGCCGGATCACCGCACCCGCCAGCGGCGTGGGCGTGGTAACACCCCGGTCACGACCCGGCCTCTCCGACGGCAGGCAAGCAGCCACGGCCTCATCACGCTCGAAGACATCGAGGGCCGCAACTGGAAACGCGTCATCCAGCCAGTCATCCGCGGCAAACCAGACGAGGTCGGACCGCGCGTCGTCCACAATCCTTCTCAGCGCGGCCAGCGACGGATCAGCAACCGAGGTCTCCATCATGAGGACTTCACACACGTTTTCTGCAAAGAACAAACGCCCGCCACGCAGCAACGAATCCGGACACGCCAGCGCCAGCAATGGCGTCGCGCGCAGGCCGAGCTGCGCCAGTCGTTCGGCGAGCGCAGTGACACGCTGCAAGGAATCCGTCAGGGCAACTACCGCCAGTTCCCGCCCATCGAGGCACCGACGCAGCAAACCCGTCACCCGGTGTCTGAGAACGGGAAACTGTCGAACGGCCACGGTGGCGAACAACCGCCGCGCGAATCCGGACAACGACCCTCCATGTTGAACCATGGCATCATCGTCCATGCGATCGAGCATCGACAGCCACAGCATCCGGCATTCGTCCAGATGCCGCGGCGAATGCGACCCCTGCCCCGGGTGCAGGCGTTGACGAACGGCAACGCCCGGCACGTGAATGAGGGGGAAACGCGACGCCAGACGAAACCACATGTCGTAGTCCTGCGTGGACGGCAAACCGGTATCGAATTCGCCGACGGCGTCAAGACAGGCGCGATGTATCAGCGTGGCACAACCGTTGACGCGAATATCGAACAAAGCCCAGAGAGGTCGGGCAGGATCATGTCCATCTCCCACGTCATGCCGGTCCAGGACCGTTCCGGACGCATCGATGGTGACGAAATCGCCGAACGCCATCGCCGGCTGGCCGAGTGCGCGCAGCGCATTGACCTGCCGTTCGATCTTGTCCTCAACGTAGATGTCATCATGACTGAGCCAGCTGAGATAGGTGCCGCGCATCGCGCGAATCCCGGCATTGACCGCGCTGGCCACTCCACCATTGGTCTTGCGTACCAGCCTGACACGCTCGCCATAACGCAAAGCCACGCTCTCGGTCGCGCCATCGTCGGTCGACCCGTCATTGACGACGATGACCTCGACACGCGGCCAGGTCTGCGCCAGCGCACTGTCGATCGCGTCGGCAAGATAGTTCGCACCATTGAACACCGGTATCACGATGGAAACGAGCGGCAGCTCTTCTTGCTTTTCGCAACGTTCCCCGCGCTGCGCTGAAACGTGGTCGGCGGTCAATCGCCTCATCATGCTCTCCGCCTCGGGCTTTCTCCAGCACCCAACAGCGCCGCGTATCCCTCGAGAACGAGCGGCGCGACTGCCTCCGCACTCCATCGCCGCTCGATCTCCTGCCGGTTGCGCCACACGGCGGCATCGACGAGATCGTCATCGGTGGCGGCACGCAGCAAGGCTGCGGCCAAGGCGTCGACGTCGTGCGCCGGCACGGACATGCCACTCACCCCCGGTTCGATCCATTCGCATCCACACGCCGTGTCGGCCTGGATACAATAAGTACCGACCGTCATCGCCTCAAGAAGCGTGGTGCTGATTCCGTCCGAGATGCCGTAACCAACCACCACACGCGCTGCTGCCAGTCGACGCACCGCGCTGGCCTGGTCGCGATAGTACGGGTCGGCTACGATATCGAGCCCGTTCTCCCGCGCGACGATCGTCGCCGCGCGCGCCATTACCGGCGGAGCATGCGAGATGCGAATCTGCAAGCCGTGCAGCGCGGGCGCGATCTTGTGGATCGCGAGCAGCACATCCATGCCTCGTCCAGCCCAGTGGTGGTAGCCTTTGACCAGAATCATGCGGCGTTGCGACGGCGGTGGCAGATCATCCGGGTGTGGATAGGTGGCCAGATCGACACCTCCCGAAGCGGCAACATCGGGAAAGTGCAGCCCCCTGAAGCCCCACTGCTCGAGCAACGCGCCATCCCGCGCGCAATCGGAGTGAAAACCATCGAGCAAACGCGCCATCGTCTGCAGGCGATCAAGATGCTCGGGCAACTTGCGATAGAGGAACGTATCGCTCCCCCACCCTGAAGCAATCCAGATCGGAAAACCGTCGGGGCAACGCAGACGCGCCTCGAGCCCCACGTAGCCGGCGTGCTGGAGTTCGAGCGTATGCAGGATGTCCGGTCGCAGATTGTCGATTGCGCTCAGCAGCGAGTCCGGGCTGGACAGCAAGTGCGCTCCGACATGGACTGCCGATTTCAACGGCACATAACCGACACGACGCTCCGTCGCGGATGCCGCCACGGATTCAATGCGGCTGTCGTCGTAGCGCAGAATGCTCCCTGCCGGGTAACGTTCGGCGGCCTCGCGGGTCGCCACCACGCCGGCAAACTCGAACTCGCCACAATAGTCCTGCAACACCGACGGAAACACCACCACCCGATAACCGCTGCCCGCCAGCATGCTGACCCAGCGCTGGGAATGTACGCTGACCGGGAAGCAGACCACGAGCAGCAATGGATTGGCGTCGTTCATGATGACAGGGCCGTCCTGATCAATGCGCCGAAACCGGCGTGACTGTGCGCCGCCGCCAGCCGCGAAACGTTATCGACCGAAAGCGCGTGTTCGCGGGGAAACTGCGGCACCACCAGGCAGCGCACGCCAGCCGTCTCGGCGAGCGCTCGCGAGACGCTGTCGACATCCTCCAGCACCACAGCTACGTACAGCACCGCATCGGAAAACGCCTGCTCCATCGCGTTCCGCGCATCCTCAACGACGGTGGCGCGGATGCCGGTATCGAACTCGAGCACGCGGATCGCGATTTCGACTTCAACGGTGGAGACGCCAACAAAGCGCACGGGCCGCTCGCGCAGCGCGTCGACGCAGTGGTACAGCGCCGAAATCACAAACAGCGCACGGCGTTCATCATCATCTCGTCCATCCACGATCAAGGCCTGCTTCATGGCATCCACTTCAGGTTGAACCACTTCAGCTTGACCCAATACCGGCTTCGAGTCCGCATCCTGCCACGCGGCCGGTTGCGCCGGCTGTCGCTCCCGCGTACAGCTTCATCACTCACGGCGCGACTCCAATGCAGGCCAGCTCGTCGAGCATTTCGTCCCAGCCGGGAGCCTGCCAACCGGTCCGCTGCACGAAGGCCGTCGCATCGAGTCGGCGGTCGCAATAGAACGCGTCGTCTTCATGGATCTCGCCGCCGCGCCCAAACCGGGCCCGCACCGCGCACAGCAGATCGTGCTTGCTGATCGCTTCGGAACCTACATGCCAGAGCCCCTCGAGATCGGGACAGTGTTGTAGCACGTAGGCGACGAGACGGGACGCGACCGGCGTCGTCAAGCCATTGAACCACGCCCGCGTAAAGCCCCCCACCCGCGCGCCGGAGCGATGGAGATACCAGTCCAGCAAACCATGGTGGCCGCGCAGCTCCGGTCCGATCAGGGACATGCGCAAGCACAGCGTGTGCGGCTGCCGCGGTTCCCCGAGCAACTTCGACAAACCATAGAAATCGCGGGCATCGGTCGGGTCTTCCAGGCGGTAACCATTCGCGCCACGCTCGCTTTGCAGCGTGCCGGAAAAGACACAATCCGTGCTGAAGTGCACGAATCGTACGCCAGCCCGCGCGCACGCGACCGCCAGACGTTGCGGCAACAGGGCGTTAACCGCAACGGTTTCGGCCGCATCATGTTGGCCATCACGTTGCTTGATCACGCCCGCGGCATTGATCACCACATCCCATTCGCCACGGTCGATGAATGCGGCCGCAGCTTCGACGTCTCTCAGATCGCAGCCGGCGATCGTTCGAACCGACGCCCCCCATGGCACACGATCGGCGTGTGACCGCACGGTCACCGCGACCTCATGTTCGACCGCGAGCACCATCGCCATGCGATGACCGAGCATCCCCGTTCCGCCCAGAATCAGAACCCGGCTCATGCGCCTCCCAGACGGTGATGGTAGGCGGTCAGCAGACGCACCACGGTCTCGCTTACATCGAGACGCTGGTACTCCGCAGGTACCGCCCACTGCGAGGGCGAGGAAGTCACCAGACGTACCGCCCGCATCAGCGTGGCGGCATCCGCCCCGGCCAGCATGTTGGCGCCACACTCCAGCGTCTCTGGCCGCTCGGTAACGTCTCGCAGCGTCACGCTCGGCACCTTCAGCAACGTGCATTCCTCCTGCACCGTGCCGCTGTCGCTCAAGACGCAGTACGCTTCGCGTTGGAGTTTCAGAAAGTCGAAGAAACCGAATGGCGAGTGAAACATCAACCGGTCTGAAAGCGCCACCTCGCTCGAATCCAGTTGGGCACGCAGGCGTGGGTGGGTGCTGAGAATAACCGGTCGCCCAAACGCCTCCGCGAGGCCCACGAGTCCCTCGAGCAACGCGCGCCGCCGTGGCGCAAGATCGACGTTCTCCGCGCGGTGCAGCGTCACCAGAAAATAGCCCCCCGGCCGCAACCCCAATGTCTCCAGGATCCCCGAGGTGGCAATGGCTTCGCGGTGATGCTCGATCACCTCGGCGATTGGATTTCCCGTCACGAAGATCCTGCGCGCGGGGATGCCCTCGGCCAGCAGATTGTCCCGGCTGCGTTCGGTATAGGGCAACAACACGTCGCTGCAGTGATCCACGATGCGGCGGTTGACCTCCTCGGGGACGCGGTCATCATGGCAGCGATTGCCCGCCTCCATGTGAAACACTGGAATCCCTCGTCTCTTGGCGACGATCGCAGCCAGTGCCGAGTTGGTATCACCAAGAATGAGCACGCGATCGGGATGCTCCCGCTCGATCACCTGCTCTACGCCGGACAGAATGCGCCCGGCCTGTTCGCCGAACGGGCAGGCGCCCACCTCCAGCAGATGATCGGGCGGACGCACCCCCAGCGCTTCGAAGAAGATGTCCGACAGCCGCCGGTCGAAGTTCTGCCCCGTATGCACCAGGACATGCTCGACTGACACATCCAGCCGCGCGATGATCCGCGACAGGCGAATGATCTCCGGCCGCGTGCCGAGAATCGTCATGATCTTCACGCGACCACACCTCCCTGCGCTTCGACGTCGGACAATGCGCGTCCGAGACGCCCTCCTGGGCGCATCATCTCGCGTATCGCTTCTACACCGACGAGATGATCCGCGGACGAATACTCCGCCGAAAACTCCGGCACGGCATGCTCCGCCGGACACAGTTCCGGCAACATCGGCCGTACCGCATGGTAGCCGCCCTTGCGAACAGTACGCGGAATCTCCTCTTCCGAAACGAGAATCTCATGCAGTTTCTCACCAGGACGAATTCCGGTGATCGACACCGGCGTGCCCGGCCGGCGATCGTCGAGCGCTCTGGCCAGATCCAGCATGCGCGCCGACGGTGCCACCGGGATGAAGATCTCCCCAGGCTCCGCATCGCGAACGGCGTGGGCAATGGTGTCGACGGCATCGTCGAGCGACATCAGAAAGCGGGTCATCCCCGGATCGGTGATCGTGATCGGCCCTCCACGTCGAATCTGGTCGAGAAACAACGGGACCACCGATCCGCGCGACGCCACCACGTTACCGTAACGAACCGCAATGAATCTCGTCCCCGGGCAATCGAGATTCGCACGGATGAACAACCGCTCCTGCAGCGCCTTGGTCATCCCCATCACATTGACCGGTTTCACCGCCTTGTCGGTGGACACGCCCACGACCACGCCGGGTGGATCGCGCATTTCCCGAACTGCGTTCATCAGGTTGACCGCACCGTCCACGTTGGTGCGATACGCCTCTTCAGGAAAATACTCGCATGACGGAACCTGCTTCATGGCCGCCGCGTTGATCACGATATCCGCGCCCGCAATCGCCGCACGCAGCCCGGTGGGATCACGCACGTCGCCAATACGGAACGCAAGGCAGCGCCGCGCACCGTCGAATATGATCTCATCGGTCGCGGTCTCCACCTGCAGCAACCGCAATCGCATGGCATGCTGCCGCGCCTCGTCCCGCGAAAAGACGACGACTCGCTCCGGACGCCCGAACTCCCCCCCGAGCAGGCGCCGCACCAGCACCTGGCCCAGGGACCCGGTGCCGCCCGTAACGACCACCCGCTTTCCTTCCACGTTCATCACGCAATCAAGCCCGATATTCCGCGGTCACACCGGTGACCGCATTGTTCCAGAACACCGTCGATGTGCAGAGCGCACCCGACGACTCCATCACGGCTCTCAAGAAAACGCCAAGCCGTCTCAAGTTTCCTTGCCACCCCTCGGGGGGAACCGGAAACGGTAATGGTCATTTCCCGAGGGCGCTGTCAGGACGGAGCGCCCCGCATCCGTCTCCCGCACCACGTCATCAACGCCCGCCACCATACCGCATACGGCTGGGCAAGATACCACTTGAACGGCACCCGGCCATAATGCTCGCGCACGACGTCGATCGCCTCACGATAATGGCGACGCCGATGGCTGTTGGTCTTGGTAAACAGATGATCCCGGTTGACCGCAACCGCGCGCCGCAGATAGACGGGGGGCCCACACGCCGCGGCGAGCGACCACCACAAGGCATAGTCGAACGCCAGATACATGTCTTCACGCACCCCTCCCACCGTCTCCCAGGCGCTGCGCCGCATCATTGCCCCGGGCTGCGAGACAATGCACCGCCATGCCAGCGCCCTCGCGCTGAACGGCGCGACCGGCAAAGGCGAAAGCGCCCCATCACGCAAGTTGAGCACGTCACCGTAGACCATCGGCGCGGCAGGGCGACGAATCAACGCGTCCACCAGGGCATCGAGCCCTCCCGGCAACAGGTAGTCGTCGGAGTTGAGCCAGTACACAAACGGCGCCGAACCACGCGCGATGCACTCGTTGATCGCCGCAGCCTGCCCCTCGTCGGGCCGGCTGCGCCAACCGGCCAACCGGTCACTCCAGCGTTCGAGGATTTCCACGCTACCATCCGTCGAGCCCGCGTCGGCGACAAACACCTCAATCGGTACGGACTGCTCGAAAAGGGATTCGAGTGTTCGCTCGAGGTACGCCCCCTGGTTGAAAGACGGCACCGCGACGGTGACCAGCGGACGTGCCCGCGGATCCTGCACGCGTCCGGGCATCGAGGCGCCGTACGTGGAGGATTCACCCCTCGCTGCTGAGGCGTCGTGCACACCGAATCGCCCTGATCGGTCCGCTACCTCGGCGATACGGGACAACGGCTCGAGCAACTCCACGACGGGCAGCACTCGCTCGAACACCCGCCGGTTGGCGATCGCCGCCCTGCGGAGCCGCTCCATCTCGTCGGCACTGAATCCCGGCGCCCGGGCGAGAAAGCGCTCCACCTGCGACCAAGCCTCAGCAAACCGCCGCGCAGGATCCCGGATCGCGTCATACCCATGGTCGATGAAGTCATCCAGCACATCAAAACCGAGCCGGGCAAACCATCCCACCGTATCTGGATTGCCGAACACCACGAACGGAATGCCGGCGACGATCGCTTTCAGGGTCTTTTCCGTGTAACGCTGCTGCGCCCCCGCCGACATCTCGGTCTCCGTGACCACATACAACTCGCTGTCACGGAAGGCATCGACCGGTGGTTGAAACACGCCGTCATTGGGATGCACGAACGTATCGATGTCACTCGCGAAATGGGATCCCGCGTCGATCAGCGCCCGCACCCGGGCCAACTCCGGATCGCGCCCACCAGGCGTCGCCAGCCGTTCCACATCACGATAAAAGTCCGCCGAACCCAGCGCTTCGCCATCGCGGCGGCGCTGCGTCGAGAACGAGATCCAGCCGGCAGCGCCAGTCTCTCGCAAGCGCGCCACAACCATCGCCCTTGACGGTCGCAGATGATGGTTCATGCACAGAAAGCGATACCTGCGCTGCCCCCCGCCGTCGAGCGCGAACCCGAATCTCGCCAGCGGCTCGGCTGCGCCCTCATCCACCGGGCCAGTCAGGAGGCGCCAGTACTCCGCAGCGTAATGATGGGCGCCGACCACCACAATCGCCTCACGTTCGAACCGGCACAAACGGGACAAGACCGGGACCGCCGCACGGTTCTGGGTCAGCAAGACGGCCACCCCCGGCGGGATACCGCACTTGCGAAGCCCCGCATGCAAGGCATTGAGCGTCGCCAGCAGGCGCTGCCCCTCATGCGACCAGTCGAGCACCAGAATCGCCCGTCTCGAGCGCAGCTGCTCCAGCCACTGCGCGGAAAGGCGCCCCAGTCGGAGATCGAGTGCATCCCAGGGGCTGAGCAGCAATCCTCCCTTGAAGCTGTCGACTCTCAGCCACAGCACCGGCACCGGAGCATCGAGCGCATATGCCCACTCTCCGCCGTCACCACCCGCTTCAGCGGCAGCATCACGCAAGGTGGCCAGCAGCGGGGGAGGGAAGGCCCCGACCGGAACCACCTCCGTAGTCACCGCAAAACGATCAAGCCACGCCAGCACGGCCTTTCGTATCTCATCCGGCGTCCGCTCCAGGACCGACTGCTTCAACGCCGCCCCCGCAACCACTGGGAATGATGCCGCACCAGGTGCCGCAGCAAATAGGGCAGTACCGCACGCCGGATTTCCCCGTCGGAAGGAACCCGACCGAGACATCGCATGCGAATGCGGTCCATCTCCTGTCTGCCGAGATCAAGAATCACGGAAGAAGTCTTCTGCGCCGCATGAATCCGGAACGCCCCAAGAAACTCATCCACATGGGCAAACCGCGCACCGGCATCGCGAAACCGCACCAGCAGATCCCAGTCCAGCGCGAATCGATACGACGTATCCAGCTCCGCCCCCACACGATCCCAGATCCGACGACGCCAGAACAGGGTTTCCTGGGGAACGAAATCCGCCCACGAGAGCACTTCATCATCATGGTCGGGCAACACCCAGCGGCCGATCTCGCGATCCTCCTCGTCGATCAGGAGTCGATCGCCATAGATCACATCCACATCGGGATTCGCCGCAAAGTAAGCCGCAACCCGCTGCAAGGCCCCTGGCAACAACAGATCATCGGAATTCAGCCACGCCATGATCTCGCCCTGAGTCTGCGCGAAACCGCGATTGATGGCATCCGCCTGCCCGTCGTCCGGCTCGGAAACCACCGCAGCGAGCGCTCCCGTATAGCGCTCCAGAATGGCAAGCGAGCCATCCGAGGACGCGCCATCCTGAACACGATACTCGAGCGCGGAATATCCCTGGTCGAGCACGCTGCGCAGCGTGCGTTCCAGATACTCGGCCTGATTGAAGGAAGGCGTGACGATCGAGACGCTCAACGCCGCCCCGGCCGGCATCTCGTTGGACGGTGGCCGGGGCGAGCGAAGGGGTCTGGGGGCATGATGTTGCAATCGTCCCAGCGGCGGACGCAGGATCGACCACGCATACCAGCCCAGTGCCCGAACCGCCAGACGGAGATTCGCCGGTAACCCACGTTCCGAGACACGCCCGAGCATGGCTCGGGCGCGCGCCATGCGCCCAACCTGGAGACTCATCGGCTCACCCCCGGGCGAAGACGCGGCGTACGCGTGTTCCCGGCTTCACGCCGCCCGCACCCAGTCGAGATTCCGCTTGTACCAGGCATAGGCATCGCGCAGCCCCGCTTCCAGCGAGATCCCGGCCTCCCATCCCAGCGACCGCAGCCGCCCGACATCGAGCAACTTTCGGGGCGCGCCATCCGGCCGGCTACGGTCGAACTCGATGCTGCCACGGAACCCCGTCACACGGGCCACCGTTTCAGCCAGCTCCCGGATGCTGCAATCGCGACCGGTCCCCACGTTGACGTGGCTGATCATCGGCGAAACACACGCGTCCAGCGCGGCGCGTTCGAGCTCCATCACATGCACGCAGGCCGAGGCCATGTCATCCACGTGCAGGAACTCGCGCCGCGGCTCACCGCTACCCCATACCACCACCGCCTCGTCACCCGCCACCGCAGCCTCATGAAAACGTCGGATCAACCCGGGAATGACATGGCTGTTCTCTGGATGATAGTTGTCGTTGGGGCCGTAGAGGTTGGTCGGCATCACGCAACGGTAGTCACGCCCGTACTGTCGGTTGTAGCTTTCGCAAAGCTTGATGCCGGCGATCTTGGCCACCGCATAGGGCTCATTGGTGGACTCGAGCGCCCCCGTCATCAGCACTTCCTCGTGCATTGGCTGGGCGGCAAGCCTGGGATAGATGCACGACGACCCCAGAAACAGCAGTCGGGCCACATCGTGACGATGCGCTGAATCGATCACATTAGCCTCGATGACCAGATTCTCGAAGATGAACTCCGCGGGGTAGACGTTGTTGGCATGAATTCCGCCAACCTTCGCCGCAGCCAGATACACCTCATCAATCCGGTGCGCGGTAAAGAAACGGTCTACGGCGGCACGATCGGCCAGATCGAGCTCGGCACGGGTCGCGGTCAGAATCCGCTCGTACCCTAGCACGCGCAAGCGCCTCACAATGGCCGAACCGGCCATGCCACGATGCCCTGCCACGAAAACCACGCGCTCCTTGCGTACCACCATTCAGGCTCCTGTTTTTCATCGCTCGACCCGCACTGCCCTCACCTGCCGCAGCAACCCACGTTTCAAGCGCACAATGTAACACGGCGTTGCGGCTCAGAATGGACCGCTCTCCCGCAGCACCTCGCCACGTCCGCGACGCGCATGTTCGTCTTCCAGGTAGGCGTCGAGCACGCGTTCCACCTCGCCTTCGGCACGGGTCGCCCCCTCGCTGATCCATACCGCCCGGTCGCACAGCTCGCGAACGGTCTCGGTACTGTGCGAAACCAGAATCACCGTGCCGTTCTCATCCATGCGCTGGCGCAATGCCGCCGACGACTTGAGACGAAAACTCTCATCGCCCACACCCAGCACTTCATCCACCAGCAGGATCTCCGGGCGCACCTGAAACGCGACCGAAAACCCGAGGCGCAATCGCATCCCTGAAGAATAGGTATGCAAAGGCTCGTCGAAAAACGCCCCCAGTTCGGAGAACGCCAGAATCTCATCGAGTCTGGACTCGACCTCCCTGCGCCGCAGGCCCAGCAGGATTCCGCTGAGGATGGCGTTCTCGCGCCCGGTGAGTTGCTCTGCAAACCCCGCATCAAGGGACAACAACGAGGCTCGGCCGCCATTGCGCACGATCACCCCCCGGTCCTGCTCGTAGATGCCCGCGAGCAAGCGCAACAGAGTGCTCTTGCCCGCGCCGTTACGCCCCACGACCCCCAGCGTTTCGCCCTCGAAAAGACGAAAGCTGACGTCACGCAAGACCCAGAAACGCCGCCGATCGAACAAGCGCAGGCGCCCTTCGCGATAGGCGAGGCCAACATTGCGCAGTTCCAGTACGGGAGAAGCACTCATCAAGAACCCTCTGGCATCAATGCAAACGAGGATAGGTCTTGTCGAAGCGCGACAGCAACCACATCGAAAACATGCACAGCATCACGCCCAGGAAAGCGACGTAGAGCAGGCCGTGCAGGCTCGGCCACTGGCCATCGATCAGGATCACCCTGTACTCGTTGATCAACCTCGCCATGGGGTTCAGGAAGAAGATCTCCCGATGCCCCTCGAACACCGCCTCCGGACGAAAGAACACGCCGGACAAGAACATCTGCAACATCAGCAAGGTCGTCACGACGTGCCGGAGATCCGGCAGAAAGGGCACGCACGCGGCCACCAGCATCGCCGCCCCGGCGATCAGCACCAGTTGCACCATCATCACCAGCGGCAGCGCCAGCACGGCGGCGCTCCACCCCATGCCCCCCAGCCACAGCACCACCATCAGCACCACGAAGACGCAGGCAAACTTGGTCGTATCGGTGATCAGGCAGACAACGGGAAACACCCACTTCGGCACATCCACCTGCCCCATCAAGCCGACGTTGCCGACAATCGTTCCCGCGCCGTGGGCAATCGCCTCGCCATACCACCGCCAGAACACCAGCCCGACGATGAGTACGAAAACAAAATCATCGCCGCCCTGCTGCAGGAAGATCGCGAAGACCGTGTAGTAAATAGCCAGCGACAGCAGTGGGTCGATCATCCACCACAGATAATTGACATAGGTGCGGGAGGCCTCGGCCTTGAGGTCGGCATACGCCTTGTAGACCACCAGATCAAGATAATGACCCGCGCGCCGTCCAGCCATCCCGAACAGCCATCGCGCCATCATCTCCGCGCCTTCAACATCTCGGCTTCACGCATCTCGCTGGCGCCCCTGATCAAGCTTTCGAACCCATCGTAATCTTCCGACCGCATCATCGAACACAGCGTTTGACGCGCACCGCGCAGATGGAGCGGGATATCTGAAGCAAAGCCGATCATTATATGCTAGCCACACCTGCCACACCATCACCACGGGCCCCGAGCGTTCTCCTGCCAAGGCGAACCCATCAAATGCAGCGATTCTCGAAAGACGAAAGGATTTTCCTTGTGGCACGCCAGGAAACCAAAGTTTTCACAAGCTGTGAATCAATACCGGATAATCCAAGATGCAGACCGGGATTCGTCGAGCACCCGGCCAAATGTTTGAACCACCATTCACGTGCGCTCCCATCGCCGAACGACCTGCCGGGGCGCGGATGGCGAATCCGCCTTCGGGCGCTTTCGCTCCCCGCTGAAGCCATTGGTTGCGGTGAAAGTAAACCATTACGATCTCGCATTGGAACCGATTTCATTCATACACATTCTTGCAACGGTCCGCACAATAGCGCAGCGCACCACACATGAACCCGACCACATCAATCATCGACCGAGCAATCCGTTTTGCCCTTGTCGGCGGCAGCATCGCCCCGAGCCACGTCGCCATGCCGGCCGCCCGGAAAGCACTGACTCTTCCCCGACGGCCGCCTCGCCCAGACACGTGACCATGGACGGCAGAGAAGCAACATTGTGACGAACTGGCTGCAGCAACTCGGCCCGAGGAGCGATTTCGCGCGCGGCGTGGGGGTTCTCGTCGGTGGTACGGCAGGCGCACAAGCACTGACCTTGCTCGCCGCCCCCCTGCTGACGCGGCTGTACACTCCGGAAGATTTCGGCGTCCTCGCAATCTTCGTGTCCTTGCTGACCTTGTGTGCCGTCGCGGCCGCGGGGCGCTACGAGCTCGCCATCCCGCTGCCCGAAAACGACACCGATGCCGCCAACATTGCCGTGGTCGGCCTGCTGTGCGTGGGCGCGAGCAGCATCCTGCTCACCCTCATCACATTCTTCTGGGCCAACTCCATCGCCACCCGTCTTGGCGCCCCCTATATGGCCCCCTATCTGTGGTTACTGCCCGTCGGAGTCCTCTTCATCGGCACATACAACGTCGGGCACGCCTGGGCAGTCAGGACGAAAGCGTTCAAGACCATCGCCAGAACACGCTTCGAACAGGCGGCCGCCACCGTAACGGCCCAGCTCGCAGGATTCACGCTGGGCGCGGTGGCCTTGATCGGCGGCCATGCACTGGGCCAGGCCATCGGGGCACTGAGGCTCGTCCGCTTCACCACAACTGAAGTCAAACGCCAACGCATCCGCTGGCGGAGAATGCGCTTCATTGCCCACCGCTATCGTCGCTTTCCGATTTATTCGACCTGGACCGCACTTTCCAACACCGCCAGCCTTCAGCTGGTGCCGATTCTGTTCGCCAGTCTCCTGGGGGTGACCATTGCCGGTCTTTATGCGCTCACGCTCAGGGTATTGAGCGTCCCCGCCGGTTTGATCGGAGACGCGATCGGGAGCGTGTTTCTATCCGAGGCTCCGCGCGCCCGACGGGAAAACAAACTGACCCAACTGGTCGAGGGTCTGCACCTGAAACTGGCATTGGCGGGTGCGATTCCGCTGGCCATCGTAATGATCGGCGGCCCCACTATTTTCGAACTTGTCTTTGGGGAGAATTGGCGCCAGGCGGGCATATACGCACAGTGGATGGCGCCATGGCTGTATCTGCAGTTTCAATGGACTCCACTCTCGATGATCGGATCCGTCATGGAGTTACAGAGAGCGCTCTTCGTGGCACATACGAGCACACTTCTGGTCAGAGTCGGCCTGATCCTCGGCCTTGCATCGGCAGGCGCATCAGCCAACACCATTGTTCTCGGATTCTCTCTCGCCAGCGCGTTATGCTACTTGTTGATAAAACTATGGTTTCTTGGGAAGGCGGGATGCAAGCGAGGCCGGCTGCTACTCATTGATGCGCTCATCATCAGCCCCTTTGCGGCCTATCTGCTCATACTTTAGAAAACGAGACCTGATTCCTTATCGTGAACGAACGAGAACGACCTGAAGCGGTCGGTCAATGCGCCGCTGTTGTCCTGGGTGGATACGTGAACGGGTATTCCATCATCTGCGAACTCCGGGAGCGAGGCGTCAAACCGATCTGGCTCCTTGACAACAACCGCTCGCTTGCCAGTTTCAGCAGGCGGATCGATGGGTTTCTGCGAATCGGCAATGATCCACGTTCGCTTCTGGAAGCACTACGCAAACTGTCCTCCAACTATCGCAAACTGGTTGTATACCCCACCAACGACGTACATCTCGAAGACTTGTACGCAATTCATGACGAGATTTCGGCGTACTGTTTCCTGCCATACAACCGCGACAACCTGCTTTCAGCACTGGACAAGAAGACTCAGTATGACTACTGCGACAAACTGAACGTACCGCACCCATGCTCCATTGAACTGAACACCCCTGAAGACATTCCGCGGCTGGCAGCACTTGGCCATCCGATCATCATCCGGCCACGCAAACGCGACGATCTCCGCAGTGACGTCTTTCGCAACCTGCTGCTGACGAGCGTCGCCGATATCGAACGACACGCCACTCACTTGACACAACTTCTGGAACGCGGGGTCAGTCTGCTGGCATCCGAAGTGATTCCCGGGGACGACGCGAACATCCATGCATACGTTGCCTATCGATCCGCGAGCGGAAAGATTCTTGATGAATGGATCGGGCGAAAACTGAATCAGTTTCCGGATGGATTTGGGGTTTTTTCAAGCGCCAGCAATGAGGCCCCCGAGATCGTTCGAGAACTGGGCAGACGTCTGGTCGACGGAATGGATCTGCATGGCATCGTGCAACCGGAGTTCAAGTTCGATCCGCGGGACGGAAAATTCAAGCTGATGGAGATCAACTTGCGCAGCATGATGTGGCACCGCCTCGGCAATCGTACCGGCGTGTTTCTCCAGCACGCCCAGTGGATGGATGCGCAGGGACAACCAGTCGAGCGCACGAACCGGCAATGTACCAGGCGCATACACCTCGTCTATCTCAAGCACGAATGCGGCAACCTGCTTTCAAGGCGCGGTTATTTCAGGCAGTTTACAAGAAACCTGTTTGGTGGCGACCAACGAAGCTTCGTCGTTCTCGATTACAGCGACCCCGGCCCCATGGTTCGCGACCTACTTTCCTACTTCCGCTACATGGCAGGTGCTCTGCTGCTGCGCTGGAAGCGGCGCGCATCAGATACGCCCCGGTAACCCGCAGGGGTGATCCACATGAAAAGCATTGAACATACCTTCCGGGTCCTGACCGCACCAATTGAATGCGCGGTGTAATTTTATGCCATCAGTATCCAATGAGAAGTCCATCAAATGGCTTTCTTGCATTCTCGAAGAGCGATTTGGCCACGCCTTCACCCTTCGATCCCAAGCCTGCAATACCCTGACGATCACGCTCGAGGGCACTTCGCCGCGCATTGAACTGCCGTGGATCGGCAACACCTTTACCCGCGCCGACTCCAACCTCTCCTGCGCGCAGTGGTCTCCGGTTGCCGAAGGCTGGAACGCGGCGCTGCACCCGGTTCTACCGGCCCCCGGCACCGACACGCTACCGTCACCACTGGTCCAACCCAGCGCGCAGGGTTACCGCATCCATTACGACATCCTGGGGTTGACCTACTGGATGCTGTCGCGCCAAGAAGAAGTTGGCCGCACCGACCTCGACAACCACGGCCGCTTTGCCGCGACTTCGTCGCACGCCTACGCGCACGGCTATCTTGAACGCCCCATCGTCGATGAATGGCTTCACATATTGGGGCAGATCATTCAACGCACGTGGCCCAGCCTTTCGCTGGCGCGACACCACTTCAGCACAAAGGTGTCGCACGACGTCGATTGGCCAAGCCGCTACGCTTTTCGTACCCTGTCTGGTCTGGCGAGGGCCATGGCAGGCGACTCCTCAAGCGGCGCGACCTTGCCGCAGCCCTGCGCGCACCATGGGTCCGCCTCGGCAGCGGCCAGCGGCTGCACCCCTCCGACCCGGCCAATACTTTTGACTGGATCATGGACGTTTCAGAACGCCACGGGCTGACCAGCGCATTCTATTTCATTGGTGGTCACACCTCGCCCCGGTTCGATACCGACTACGAACTCGAGCACCCCGCAATCCGCAACCTGATGCGTGACATTCATCAGCGCGGCCACGAAATCGGCCTGCACCCCAGCTACAACACCTATCGAAGTCCCGATGCCATTCTTGCCGAGGCCCGCCGCCTGCGTGCAGTCACTCAGTCCGAAGGCATCCGGCAGCCCGAATGGGGCGGTCGCATGCACTACCTCCGTTGGGAGCACCCCACCACGCTACGCGCCTGGGAGGAAGCCGGAATGGACTACGACAGCACCCTCAGCTACGCCGATCGCCCTGGATTTCGCTGCGGCACCTGCTTTGAGTACCCTGCCTTCGACCCCGTGGCCCAGGAGATGCTGCAACTCCGTATCCGCCCGCTGGTAGCGATGGAATGTACCGTGATGGCGCCGCATTACATGGGACTCGGAACAGGGGAAGCCGCGTTCGCCAAGTTCAAACAATTAAAGGATGCCTGCCGTGCAGTGGAAGGGTGTTTCACGTTGCTGTGGCACAACACGCAATACGAAACCGAGGAAGAGCGGCTGTTGTACCAGCAGACACTCGCAAACTGATGCGAGGCCCCCCGAAATGGCGTCGAAACCGGACCTGCGCCGGGAACGGAACGCGCCCAGTCCATACCGCCGACGTACCGACCGACGACCGCCTTACCGCCCCGCAGAACCGGCCAAACCAGGGGCGACGCATTCCCACGCACTTCTCACCGGGAGTCCTGCTCCCCCTTTTCGGCGGCTTCCGTCCGTTCTGCCTCATACAACGCAAGCCTCTGGTTAAGACGCCTCAGCTGCCGCTCGAAGCGCGTGACCAGCATGTCGTTGTAAAGTGATTTGACCAGCAGCACCACCACCGCGACCAGCAACAGCAGCGCCGGCGAATAGGCAATTCCTGCAACGCTGGCGAGATGATCGATGGCGTGAGGCCAGAGCCCCAATCCTCCCGCCCCCACGGCAACCGCCATCCAGAACACGCCATGCGAAACATGGAGATGATCCCGCCGCACCAGAAAGAAGATGAAGATCGCAAGCCCCACCCCCAACAGGGCGGCCGTGATTTGCAAACTGAGCATTGAACGGACGCAGTAAGATGTGGCTCGATGCGCGGATAAGCCGGCACGGAAGCACACGTTGGTTAGTCATCACCGGGATAAAGGGCGACCTTTCGCCGGCGCATTGTAGGGGAGTTCTTCAGGGACCTCAACGCAACAGACGCGCGCGCACCCGCCACCGGGACAGACAAAGCAAGGTCGTCGCGGCCATGTAGCGGAACACCGTCCACCACGAGTTGAAGATGCGCGACTGGCCGACCTGGCGCAGGTTCATCGCCACCGGCACCTCGACGATCCGCAGTCCGGCACGCCGCAACAACAGCAGCACACCGATGTCCTGGTAATCGAGCAAGGTGGCCTCGGCGGATGCGGCCACCTTCATCGCCGCGTGGTTGTACAGACGAAACCCGGAAGTGAGATCCTCCAGCCCAAAGCCCGACAGCCTGCGAAACCACCCCCACGCAACCCGGCGCGCGGCGCTGGCGCGTTGCGGATGCGCGCCGATGACGACGTCGGCCTCCGTGCCGCGCGACAACAAGGCCGGAATCTCGGCCACTTCGTGCTGCCCATCCGCGTCCATGGTGATCACCTGATCGAACCCCCGCGCCAGTGCGTGACGAATGCCGGTTTGCATCGCCCCCCAGGCACCGAGCCGCAGCACCGGCCGCAGTACCGTTGCGCCGGCGGCATCGGCGCACCCCGCAGTGTCGTCGGTACTCTGGTCATCCACCACAAGCACGTTCGGCAAGCCGGCGGCGATCACGCCGGAGACCACCGCTCCGATCGTGGCCGACTCGTTCATCGCCGGAATCACGACGAGGAGACCACCGCACGGATGGACGGGTGCAACGTCCTCGCAAACACCGCGATAAACCCTCTGCAGGGACGCCACCACCTTTTCCATCGAAAACCGCGCTGCCAGAGCCTCACGCCCGGCCGCGCCACAGGTCCGGCGCAGCACCGGATCACGCATGCGTTCGAGCGCGCCGCGCCAGGCCGCAACATCTTCCAGTGGCACACACATCCCGGCCTGAGACACCGTCACCACCCACGGCATGCCCGAGCCGGCCAGGTCGCTGACCACACACGGCTTGCCGAAGTGCATAGCCTCCATCAGCACGATGCCGAACGCCTCGGTGCGCTCGCGCGAGGCGAGGCAGAACACGTCGCACCGTTCAAACATCCGGGCCTTTTCCGCTTCGCTGACCGCGCCAGTCAGGTAAATCGCCCCATTGTTTCCAGCCAGCCGCGCCGCGTGCCGCGACACCAACGCCTGCAGCTGCGCGCGCAACTCCCCGTCTCCGGCGATCGTCAGTTCGACGTCGCGCATCCCGGCGACGACCTCGATCAGGGTCTCGAAGCCTTTGTAATAAGCCAGCCGCCCCATCGAAAACAAACGCAAACGCGGCCGCGCGGTCGCGCATTGACCCGCCTCGATAGCCTCCACCTCGTCGGCAACGGCCCCCGTATCGACAACCGCCCCCCCTCCTGCCTCCCTAGCAACTCCGACGGGCGGCAATCGTGACACGTCCAACCCCAGCGGCACGACGGTACATTTTTCGCGCCAGGACGCCAGCGCCGGGCTGGCCTCGAGATACGGTGGCGAGGTCACGACAATGCGCTCGGCGTGGTCGAGCACCGCCTGCTCCAGCGGACGATAGCCGAGGTAACCCAGTGCCAGCGCACCACGAATCCGCGACGGCACCACGTCCGAATGCCAATGCACCACCCACGGCAGATCACGTGCCTCAAGCAGCGACAACACCCACAAGGCCGAGAGATTGGGCAAATGCAGATGCAGCACGTCGGGCGCCCAGTCGCGAATGGCGCGTTTCAGCGCGCGGCGAAAGCCGAGCGCAATGGGGGCATAGATCAGATGTCCCTGCACGGGAATACGACGCAACCACTGCGGATCGTCAGCACGCGGGGCACCATGAACCAGCGCGTACACCTCGTCCCCCGCCGCACGCTGCGCGACGACCAGATCGCGCAGAAACACCTCCATCCCGCCGGGATCAGGTGGGTAAAACTTGCCGACGTGGAGAATGCGCAGGCTCATTGTGCTTCCGTCGCAGCGGGAGCCTCCGTCGCGGCCTCCGCCGCCTGCTGCAGCGAGCGCTGAAACACGCGAAAGGCCGGATTATTGGGGTCGATCCGGATCGCGTGTTCGATCGCCAGCCTCGCCTGCACCCAGTCTCCAAGCTGCCGGTAAGCGATCGCCCGTCCGTAATGCGCGGACGGATTGTTTACGCGGGAAAGGACGAGATCGAGTTGCTCCAGCGCGGCCTCGCTGTCACCCAGCGCCACCCTGGCCAGTGCGTTGATCAGCAGTGCGTCGGTGTCGTCGGGCCGGGTCTCCAGCAACGCACCGCTTTGATCCGCCGCCAGCTGATACTCACCGATCGCCAATGCTGCATTGGCAAGCTTGTGTCGCGCCTCGGACACGTAACCGGGATTCACCCCCAACTCCAGCGCCTTGCGAAAATCCGCCACCGCTTCCTGCAGGCGCCCCTGCGCCATACGGATTTCGGCGCGATTGGCGTAGAGATCCGCGATCGAAGTCTGGCCGCTGCGCTCCGCCACATCATACGCGTGGGCAGCTTCATCCAGCCGCTCCAGCAACTGCAGGCTCACCCCGAGATTATAGTGTGCGCGGCCACCGCGCTCCCCCAGCTCGATCGCGCGCGAAAAATCCCGATACGCCAGCTCGGGCATGCGCTGTTCCATGAAATACGCCCCGCGGTTGATGTACGGACGCCAGCGCCCCACCGCCGAAGGCGAGGTGTACAGTCCGGTCTTGTCCGCCGCATCGGCCCACACCGAGTGCTTGTCCCGCATCGACACCACGCGCTCGAACGCCAACCCGGCAAACACCACGGCGACCAACACCCCGCCAAGCCACAAATACTTCGCGCGCACGCCGACGAGCGCCAGCACCGCCAACCCGGGCAAGGCCACCGCCCACATGTAGCTGCGGTAGAGCACGAACGGATCCTGCACCCAGACCACCACGAACTCCGTCGCGAACAGCGTCAGGGGAATCGTCAGGCACAACCCGGCAAACGACCACACGCTGTTGCGCCGGAACAGTAGCCACACCGTCACCACGCAGGTGGCGACAAAGGCCAATGCGCCGAGCGTGTGCGGCCAGGACCACAACGTCAGCGGAAACGGCGGACGCAAGTCGATCGACATCCATCCCACCACCGGCACCAGCCACAAGAATCCGTAGTAGAAGAACAGCGCCGCCTGATTGATCAGACTGAGCGGATAGGCGCGCTCCATGATCCCCGGGGCAATCCCGTTCAGTTCGTCGATGAACTCGCGCGACAAGTCATCAAAGACGGTGCCGATGATCTGCCCATACACCGACAACAGGAACCCCACCGCCGCCGCAATGGCAAGCAGCGCACCGCCGAGCAACAACCCCACCCGCAGCGCCGCAGGACGGCGAACGAACACATACAGCGCAAAGGCCACCAGTGGCGCCATCAGCGCGTGCTCCTTGCTCAGCACCGCAGCCACGTAGGCCAGTACGGCCAGCACGTACCAGCCGGCCCGCCCCCCGGTCAGTCCACGGGTAAACCCCGTCAGCCCCAGCACCACGAACAGCGTCGCCATCAGCATCGAGCGCTGGATCAGATAGCCAACCGCATACACCGCAACCGGATTGAACGCGAAAAGCAGCAGCGCGATCAGCAGGGCCGCATCGCGCGAAGCGGCAAAATGCGGCTGCGCGGCAAGATCGGCAGGCCACGCGACCCGCGCGAGCAACTGGCGATAAAACGCCAGCACGGCGAGCACCACCGCGACATGCAGGATCATATTGACCAGCCGCTGCTTCCACCACCCCTCACCAAATACCGCCTCCACCCAGACGAAGCTGCCATACGCCAGCATGCGTTGCCGCAGTTCGAAGAGGTTGCCGTAGTCCCGCCATATCCGCCGCTCCTCGAGCAGGCGGACATCGTCGAACACCAGTGCGTTACCCATCCCGGGCAGGTAAATGGCACACACACCGGCCAGCAGCAATGCTAACCAGGCCCACTCGAAACGACTGAATCGGCTAATCATGAAGTTGCGACGACGATCGAAAACAGTAAGGAACACACGCGTCCCACGGAGCCCTCGCGCAAACAGCCGACGATCGGCACCGCCGGGACACGCCGCGGCGGCGTAACCATACCACGCAAACGCCTGTTTTTCCGGCCTTTGCCGCACCCGATGCGTCGCCCGTGCTTGAGCCCCGTTCATCACTCGGGGATAATCCCCGCTTGCCGTAACCTCCGGCGTCGCGCCACACGGCCATCCACGCGCCATGCCGCCTCGCACTCAGGACAACCCACACTGGCCGATCAGCGGCCCCATGCCATCCATGCAACCCACATTCAGCGTCATCGGCGGTTTCTTCATCAAGACCATACTCGCCCTCATCCCGGCGCTCGCGCTCTGGTTCTGGGCCCGCGAATGGCTGATCCAGCCGGTCGGATGGCTGAGCACACAACTGATGATGGGCCTGTTTCCAACCTGGGTGGCCGGCACCACGCTCGACGGCACCACGCTGACGCTGCTCACCACCGTCGAACTGCCCAGCGACCGTCCCGGCATGAGCGCCCGACTCGCCCCCAGTGCCAACTTGCTGACCTACTGCTACGGCCTGCCGATGTTCGCCGCGCTGCTGGTCGCCGCCGGCGCGAGAGGACTCTGGTGGAAGCTCCCGTTCGGCGCGCTCATCCTGATCCCGTTCCAGGCCTGGGGCGCCTGTTTCGACCTGCTGGTCAAGGTCGCGGTGCACTTCGGCGCCCACTCCGCCGCGGTCACCGGTTTTTCCGCGCTACAGATCAACCTCATCGCCATCGGTTACCAGATGGGCTTTCTGCTGCTGCCCACGCTGGCACCGATGCTCACCTGGGTTGTGCTCGAACGCAGGTTTCTCGCCACCGTCGCGGTCGACGGCGCGCTCAAGGGCATTACCTCACGCTGACCGCCACCGCCCTGCGGAACACCTCGGCGGCTCAATCCCAACATCCGGAGTATCACCACCTCATGGCCTCCCGCTTTCCTCCCGCCGGCAACGGCACGCGCGCCCCCTCCGCCCTCGACATCGGACGTCACTTCTTTCAGGCCGGACAACTGTCGCAGGCCGAGGCAGCACTGAAACACGCCCCCGAATCGGCTGAGACCCTGCTCCTGCTCGCCCTGATTGCCGCCCAGAGCGGGCGCATCGACCACGCCGGCACGCTGCTCGAACGTTGCCTCGTGCTCGACCCCGGCCACGTCGATGCCCACAACAACCTCGGCAACGTACACCTGAGCCGCGGCCGGCTGGCGCAGGCCGCCGAACACTACCGAAAAGCCGCGGAGCTCGCCCCCGATTACCCACTGCCCCAATACAATCTCGGCAACGCCCTGCGCTTCATGGGCAAGCTCGAACCGGCCATCGCCGCCTACCGACAGGCCCTGGCCCTCGATCCGCGCTACACCGAGGCGCGGGTCAACCTGTCGATCTCGCTTCGCGAGAACGAAGAATACGAAGAAGCCGAAACCCTCTGCCGCGAGCTGGTAAGCCAGCACCCGGACGCCCCCGACCTGTACCTGAATCTGGGCAACGTGCTGCGCCAGCGCGGCAAGCTGGCTGAAGCGCGCGAGGCCTACCGGCAGCTGCTCGATGCCGCGCCGGAACATCCCCGCGGACGCCTGTCCATGGCCCTGCTACTGCTCGCCGAACACGAGCTCGACCGCGCCGATGCCCTGCTCGCCGACGTGGGGAGCGCCGGTGGCCTGCCCGAGGCTGAACTCTTCGCCGCGCAAGCCGAGATCAAGGCAGCCCGCAATGAGACCGGCGAAGCCCTGCGGCTGGCCATGGACTCGATCGAGAAGGGCATGCACACCGCGCGCCAGTACTACACCGCCGCAAACCTGTTGGCCGAACTGGGCAGACGCGAACTCGCACTCGACGTACTCGGCAAGAGCAAAGCCTTGTTCGGCGAGCGTCCATCGGCCTTTCTCGGCTTGCAAGTTACTAACCAGCGCTATCTGTGCGACTGGACCGACCTCGATGCGCGCCAGAACCGGCTCCGCGATTACGTCCGTGACACACCACACCCTCGCCTCAACCCGTTTTCCAGTCTGGCTCAGCCCGGGCTGAGCCCGGCAGACCTGCAAAAGTGCGCGCGTGCGCACGCCACGACCATGGCGGCATGGTATCAACGCCGCCTGGCCCCGCTGCCCATCGTTCCGCGCCCACCGGGCCAGCGTATCCGCATCGGCTATCTCTCGGGCAATCTGCGCGAACACCCCACGAGCTTTCTGGTGGCGTCGGTGTTCGAGCTACACGACCGGTCGCGCTTCGAAACCTTTGCCTACTCCTGCGGCCCCACCGTCGATGCGCCCGTCGTCAGGCGGCTGCGTGCTGCATTCGACCACTTCGACGACGTCGCCACACTCAGCCACCAGCAGATCGCCCAGCGCATCCGCGAGCACGGCATCGATATCCTGGTCGACATCGACGGTCACACCAGCCACGCCCGCACCCAAGTGGCAGCGCTGCGCCCGGCGCCGGTGCAGGTCAATTGGCTCGGTTTTCCCGGCACGCTGGGCGCCCCCTTCATCGACTATCTCATCGCTGACGAAACCGTCACGCCCCGCGACCAGGCACCATACTACGACGAGCACCTGGCCTACCTGCCCGACACCTACTTCCCGGTTGACTTCCGTCGCGAGGTCGCCGCACCGCCCACGCGCGCCGCAGAAGGATTGCCCGACGACGCCTTCGTGCTGTGCTGCTTCAACAACAGCTACAAGATCACCCCGGCGGTGTTCGACATCTGGTGCGATCTGCTGCGCGAAATTCCCAATGCCTGGCTCTGGCTGTTTGCCGACAATGACGTCGTCGCGCGCAACCTCACCCGCGAAGCGGATCAGCGCGGCATCGACGGCGCCCGCATCGTCTTTGCCAGCCGGCGTCCGCAGGCCGAACACCTCGCCCGCATCGCCCTGGCGGATGTCTTCCTCGACACCCTGCCCTACAACGCCCACACCACCGCCTCGGACGCACTCTGGATGGGCGTGCCGGTCATCACCTGCCCGGGCGAAACCTTCCCCTCCCGCGTCGCGGCCAGCCTGCTGCACGCCTGCCGGCTCCCCGAACTCGTCATGTCCGACCTGGCCGCCTACAAGGCCGAAGTCCTGCGCCTTGCCAACGACCGCGCCGCCCTCGACGCGCTCAAGGGCAAGCTTGCCCAGGCGCGACAAAACGCGCCCTACTTCGACACCGGGCGCTACACCCGCAACCTCGAAGCGCTGTACGTGAAGATGTTCGAGCGCCACCAGAACGGACTGCCGCCGGCAATGCTCGATCTGCGCGACTAAAGCCCGCGGCTCATGGCTTGAACCGTGCCATGAGCCGCCATCGACGGGGGGAATTCACGATGATCGTCATCTCGCTGCTGGTCACCGCCACTGCAATACGCCTCGCCTGGCGCCAGTTCCGGACGAGCCTTGTTGCAGGCGGGTTCACCGCTCTCACCCTCGTCGTGCTCCTGCTCTCCGGCACACACGTTTTTTCGTATTGGTTGATTGGCACCGCCATCGACGAGTCCGTGCACTATCATCTGCACGCCGACCTGCAAGGAGCCGCGTTCTCCGAGTTCGGCACCATCATTGCTGCGGCGACCGTGTTCGTCCTGGCCACAGTGACGCTGGGCGTGGCGCTGCATCGCGGTGTCCGCTCGACCCGGCCGTCGCACGCATCCCCTCGTGCCCGCACTGTTGCAGCCTTTGCGCTGTTACTGCTCGGCATCGCAAGCAATCCGACGGTCATCGCACTGCATGCACTGCAGATCACCGGGTTCGCTGCAAGCGCCGGGGCAGTCGCGCCCCAGGCATACGTCTTGCCGCCCCCGGGGCACCACCACGCCCAGCAAAAGAACATCGTCTTCCTCTACCTCGAATCACTTGAGCGCACCTACTTCGACGAAGAGCGGTTTCCGGGGCTGACGCCCAATCTCGCCGCACTCGAGCGCAAAGCGCTCACCTTTACCGATATCCATCAACTGCCCGGGACGAGCTGGACGATTGGTGGCATGGTCGCGAGCCAATGCGGGGTTCCTCTGATGACCACCGGCTCTCTCAATTCGATGTCGGGTGTCGACCGTTTTCTGCCGGGTGCGCAGTGCCTGGGCCGGATACTGCGGGAGCGCGATTACACGCTTCACTACCTGGGCGGCGCCAATCTCGATTTTTCGGGCAAAGGCAACTTCTACGCCACCCATGGGTTCGATTCCGTTTCCGGCCTGCACGAGCTCGAGCACACGCTGGCTGACGCCTCCTACCGCTCCGCATGGGGTTTGTACGACGACACCCTGTTCGAGCTTGCCACCCGGCGTTTCGATGCGCTCGCCAGTGCAAACCAGCCATTTGGCCTTGTCGCTCTCACCCTCGACACCCATCACCCTTACGGTCATGTCAGCCGTCGCTGCCGCTCCGTCCGTTACGGTGACGGCAGTAACGCCATCCTCAATGCAGTGCATTGTGCCGATCAAATGGCCGCCGAATTCATTCGCCACATCACTACTCACCCGGCTTTCGAGCATACGACCCTGGTCGTCCTGTCCGACCACCTCGCAATGCGCAACACCGCATGGGAGCATCTCGAACAGGGTCAGCGACGCAATCTGTGGATGATCTTCGATGCCGACACGGAACCCGCTGTAATCGACCGCCCAGGCTCTTTGCTCGACGTGCTCCCCACGGTATTCGGCGTGCTCGGCGCCCAAACGCCTGCCCATGGGTTCGGCCGCAACCTGCGTGACGCGGACACTGCCTCCCTGGTGGAGTCGGAAGACGACGCCGAGCATTACATCCGCACGCAACGTCCGTTTCTGCTTTCGCTGTGGGACTTTCCCAACCTCACCGCGGGAATGCACATCCATTCCGAGCGTGCCCGGCTGCTGCTGGGCGACCGCGAGTTGAAACTACCCGTGGCGCTCAAGCTGGATCACGACCTGGGCATTCTCGAGGCCATCTTCCCGTTCCATAGCACCGTTCCGCTCGCCTCCCGAATCGCCGCATTCGAACCAGTACAGCCCTTCATATGGATCGATCGCTGCGTCCAGATTGCCAGTCTGGCAACCGTCGTTGCGGCCCAGCCCGATGAGTACTGCCTGCTCGCCTCGCGCGTCGCCCAGGACGGCGCTGAAGTGCTGCGCCTGTTCGACCAAAAAACGATCGACGCGGCGACACTGCGGCAGGCGCTCGCCAGTGCGACGCCGGCCACGGACATGTCTTCCGAACGTCGCGCACGCCTTGCCGACGTCCAGCGCCACGGCACCGCCGCAGTCCATCGGTTCATCGGCGTCAGCGCGCAAAACCACGATGGCGCCTTCATCCTGCGCTCGGCAGGAGGACTGGATGCGGGGCGCTCACACGTGCTCAACGAACGTAACGACCAGCAAGTGGACCTTGCCCGGGGCCTGAGCCTGATCGGATTGCGCGAGGATGCGCCACCGGTCAAGCTGGCGCACGTCGACAGCTGCGCGGGTAGCGTGCGCGACGTGGTCGAGCTCCACGACGACGGCTTTGCGAACGTCATCCACCGCCACACCGAACAATTCGCTGCGTTCGCCATCATCGCCAATGACAGCGCCGTGTGTGAGGCGTTCGAGTTCACTCCCCTGTTCGCCGGTACAGGACTGCGGCACTGGAACGAGCTAAGCCTGCGTACCCCCTACATTGCACTGCTGGCCAGTGACGGAACCGTCATCACCGAGCACCTCGGCGCGCCCGAAACCGCCATCGTGCTCGACTTCCGGCAGGCATTGCCACAGCCGCCGGCAGTGTCTCAGCGCGCATCGCGCGCATTGCCCCGTGTGGCCCACGCAGGTGGCGGATATCGCGGACAAACCTATAGTAATTCGATCGACGCCCTGAACTTCAATCGCGACTTCTTTGAACTGTTCGAGTTGGACTTTTCATGGACATCCGACGGCCATCTGGTGTGTCTTCACAACTGGGGGGGCGCATTCCAGCGCGCATTCGGGCTCGAGCCACGTGGCCCGCTGCGTCTCGATGAATTCGTCGCCCTGCTTGAAACTCACGCTACAGTGGAACACTGTACGCTGGACACCTTGGTAGCCTGGCTGCAAGAGCATCCGCACAAACGCATTGTTACCGACGTCAAGCAAGACAACGTGGGCGCTCTGCTGAAGGTCGCTGAAAAACACCCTGAACTGCGACAGCGTTTCATTCCCCAAGTCTACCAACCCAACGAATACTACGTCGCCAAGGCGCTTGGCTACGAAGACGTCATCTGGACGCTGTATCGCTTCGGCGGCGATGGCGAAGCCGTGGTCGCTCACCTTCACGCGATGGATCTGTATGGACTGACGATGACACAAGCCATCGCCGAACGCGGTCTGGCTCACGCCGCGCGCGAAGCGCGCGGTGTAGCGAGCTGGGTCCACACCATCAATCAACCGGAAGAGCTCACCCGCTTCCGGCAACTGGGCGTAACCGAGATCTACACCGACTGGCTGCTCGATGACCGCATCGAGGCTGCACCAGCGCCGGACGACGACTGAGCCGCATCCGGTCAGACCAGGTCCGCGTCGCCCATCGTCACATAGTGCCGGCCATTGGCGATGGCGTCGCGGACGTCGCTTCGGGTGCAGCGCACCACCAGGTGGTTGGGCGCCGGCAACGGCGTTGGAGCCCAGCCGTTCGCGGCCAGCGCGCCGGCCAGCGCCTCGTCGCCGGCCAGCCACATCTCCTGGCGCACACCGTGATGCGCCGCCAGTCGCGCGACATGACGATCGAGCGCCCGGATCGCAGCAGTGTCCTCACCATCCCACAACCAGTCGGCCACGTCGATGCGTTCGGGCGTGTGCCGCAACACGGCGCACGCGGCCATGCGCCCATCACGCCAGGCCGATACCTGCAGGTAATCGACGCCGGGCCGCCCGCCAAAACGCCGCGCATACCAGCGCGCGTCGCGGATCACCGAGAAACCATAGCGCTTCGCGGCACGAGCCCACAACGCGTCGACCGCCGCCGCATCGAAGCCGAAACGCACCCGATGCGAGCGGACCGGCCATGACCGCAGCCACCACGAGGTTTGCCCGCGCGTCCACAACGGCGCGAGCGCGCAGGCATCAAAGCCGTAGTGACGGGTCAGCACCTGGGTATTGCGCTCACCGGCATAACCATAGAAGTAGCTCACCCGGTCGTCGCCGAAAAACGTCGCAAAGAAAGCCTCGACCGCGCGACCATAGGCCCGCGTGCAGCGGTAGGCCGGCATCGAATACGAATCCACCCCCTGCGCCCCGAGCAGCGCCCGGCCATCGAGCTGCATCGGCATCGGCAATGCAGCAAACACGGCGGCCAGCGCCTGCCCCGTGGTACTGACGATGCCGGGTCGCGGGGCATCACCTTGCGCCATCAGCGCGTCACTCGCAACCTCCTCCGCCAGCACGATCCAGTAGCGCGGAGAAACCGCAACACCTTCCCAGGGCGGAAACTTCCAGCGCCACTCGTCGAGCCCCCGTCGCAACGAGAAAACCGCGTTGAACCCGTCGTTTACCGCGCACTCGTCACCCTCCTCGAACAGGCGCACCTGGATCGAACCGAACTGCTGCCGCCCCCCGGGTGCCAGGGCCCCAGGCACGAAACGGCGAAGATCACATGCAATCGAGTCCATCCGGATCCATCCTTTTTCCTCCAATGTCAGGCGTGCGGCACCGGTCAACAATCCCGCAGCGACGCAAGGTAGCGCTGAGCAATCCGGTTCCAGTCCAGATCCTCCACGATCCCGCGCCCGTTGGCGGCGATTGTCCGTGCCCGCTCACGATCGGACAGCAGCGCGACAACGGCGTCGGCAAATGCCTCGTCGGGGGTGTCGACGACGATCGCGTGTTCGCCGTCGCGCACCGGAATGCCCTCGATGCCCTTGGCCGTGGACACCACCGGCAGACGGGCGGCGAAATAATCCAGAATCTTCATCCGCGTGCCGCCCCCCTTGAGCAGAGGCACCACCGCCAGGTCGGCAGCCTTCAGGGCCGGCGCCACGCTCGGCAGGGATCCGGTGAAGACGATGTCCGGGTCCAGCGGCTGTGCCGGCGGATGGTTGCCGATGGCAAGCAGCGTCACGCGCACGCCGCGCGCGCGTAATCGCGGCAGCACCCGCTCGGCAAACGCGCGCATCGCCTCGAGATTGGGTGGATAGAGGTAGGTCCCGTGGTACACCAGCACGGCGCGATCGGGGTCGATGCCAAACCGCTGGCGTACGTCCAGCGCCGCCTGTTCGTCGAATGCCTGGAGATCGACTCCGTGCGGAATGTACACCACGGCGTCGGGAGAAACGCCTTCGGCGACCAGCGTCGCACGGTCGCGTTCGGACACCGCGATCACCCGGTCCGCCTGCATGCACAGCGCGAGCTCGACCCGTTTCAGAAAAGCATGGCCCCGCTCGCTCAGGTCGGCCTCCTGATCGCGCAGCCGCTGGTACTCGACATTGTGCTCGACCAGCACCACCTTGCCGCCAAACACGCTGCGCCCCCAGCAGCACGCCCGCGCGTAAGCCGGAAACTCGGCCTGGAACACCCCCACCGGGTGTCGCGCGGCCAGAAACAGCGTACGCACGATATAGCTGAAATCGAACAACGGGAAGTACATGAACGCATCGCCCACCGGAATCCCGCTGTTCAGCGCGCGATGCCGCACCCAGGAACGCGGGGGCGCCAGCCAGCGCATCCACGCGGGAAAGCGGTGAACCTCACGCACGCCATCGCGATAGACATGGTATTCGGCGCGATCGTCGGTCACCAGATACACGCAGCCCACCTGCCGCGACAACGCCGCCGCGGTACGGTCGATCTTTACCGCCGCGCCATGGTCGGCCGGGAACACATCGGAGCGGCTGACCATGATGACCTCATCGCCGCCCGGGTGCCTGCGCACGGTCTGCGCGATCCGGCGCGCCACGCCGAGCCCACGGCGCTTGCCGGCCGCCAGCGCCCGCTGCGCAAAGCGCTTCAGCTTCGCCGGCACACCGGAATCCAGCGTAACCACCGCCCCCCGCTCCACGTCCCCGGCGGGCGTGCGCCCCCCGATTCGCAACGGGCCCTTGAGGCACCGCGCCGGCGCCTCGAGCCAGCGCAGCAGCGGGCGAATCGTCACGCGGTAATCGAACACGGTGTCGACCATGCGCCGCGCGTTGGCCGCCTTTTCCCGCACCCGCTCAGGGTGTGCAAGCATCTCGCGCACCGCCTCACCCGCCTCTTCAGGGGTGTCGACCACCCACCCCGCATCGTGGGCGCGTACGTGGTCCGCCAGCTCGAGATAGCGATTGCACAGCAGCGGCAGCCCGGCGCGTAAAAACTCCATCGCACGAAAGGACTGACTGTAGGCACGCTCGGTGTTGTGATCGGCCAGCTCGATCCCGACGTCGCAGTTCGACTCGAGGTAACCCTGCATCTCCGCATAGGCCAACAGACCATGGCGCTCGACCGGATCATCGCTGCCCGCCGCGGCATCCACCTCGCCCAACCGGGCACCGTGCCCATCGCCGACCGCATCCGCATAGATGTAATCGCCGGCAAACAGGGCCAGCCGTCCCCGCCGCTGCGGATCTGCAAGCAAGGCCGCAACCACCGCATCGAACCAGGCCTCGGTCCTGCGCCATGGCCAGGCCACGCCGCCAGAAACCAGCCGCAACCGTTCTCGCGTGCCGGCACCCGGACTGGCCTCGCACGCCTGTGTCGAAATCGGCAATACCGTCACCGGCGCTTCGAAGCGGCAGTCGAAGCCCGCCATGATCAACCAGGGCAACAGAAAATGCGCCTGTCGCTGGTTGCCCGCAAGAAACAGGTCGGCCTTGCGATACACCGCCAGCATGCGCGCGATCTCGTCGCTCAAGCCCTGTGGTTGCTGGAACATGACCTCCAGCACACGCGGCGCGACCACGTCGAGCACGACCGGCATCGGCAGCGGTTCAGTCAGTTGCTCGAGCAGCTCCCAGTAACCGACCAGCAGCACATCGGGCCGCTCGTCGGCGACCAGCCGGTTCAGCGCGGCGGCGCCGTCAAAGGTCTGCTCACGCACATTCGCCATCGGTGCCGCGTCACGGGCCGAGGCATAGCGCGAAAGCGACTGTGGATACGCAAACACCACCTCGTGACCGGCCTCCGCCAGCCCCCGGGTCAGGTACCAGGCCCGCACACTGTTGCCGGCGGTGACCCGCGTCGGATCGAGAAACACGGCATGCGCAAGGTACAGAATCTTCATGCTCCCGAGCCCCCCTCCAGCACGGCCTCAAGGGTGCGCCGCGCCGCGGCACGCGAAAAGTGACGGTCGATGTTGGCCATCCCGCCCGCACTCAGGCGCGCCCACAACGCGGGATCGCGATAGGCACGGGCGATCGCGTCGGCAAAGTCCTCCGGCGTTTCGGCCACCAGCACGTCCTCGCCATTGCTCAGGAACATGCCTTCCGCAGCGATCGGCGTCGCCACCACCGGCACGCCATAGGCCATGCTCATGTTGATCTTGCCCTTGACTCCGGCGCCGTATCGCAGCGGTGCCACGCTCAGGCGCACGCTCCCGAAGGCATCGGAGACATCCTCGACGAAACCCTCGACGATCACGTCGTCGCAGGCCATCGCCAGCACCTCGGGCGGCGGCTCACTGCCGATGATCCGGAACGGGACCCGTCCCAGGCGTTCGCGCACCTTCGGCATCACCTCATGCACGAAGAAACGCACCGCATCGACGTTGGGCGGATGATTGAACCCGCCGATGAAGAGCATGCCCTCGCGCGCCTCGAAACCCGCAGCACAACCATGCAGATCATGAATGTTGGACACCACCTCGACGCGCACGTCGGGCGCTTCCCGTACCAGCAGATCCTGCTCGTAGGGGCTCACCACCAAGGTCACGTCGGTGCGCCGCATCAACCCCAGCTCGACCTGCTTGCGCGCCTCTGCAGCGCGACGCAGTCCGGCATCCTTCTCCAGTTCGGCCATGCGCTGTTCCCGCAGAAAATGCAGATCCACGGTATCGAACACCAGCCGCGCCTGCGGCGCCAGCGCGCGGACCGCGTCGATCAGCTTCGCCGCGACGTCGACACGGCTCAGCATCACGGTATCGAACGCCTTGCCGTGCCGCTCGAGATAGCCATCGATGGTCACGTAGCGTGGGGGATGGACCACCTCCACCCCGAGTTGCTGCAACTGTCCCCGGTAGGGCTCGACCGCGTCGAGGTACAGCGACGCAAACACCACCTTGTGCCCCAGCCCCACCAGCTCTTCGAGCAGGTTGAACATGCGCAACGAACCGGAGTCGCGGTCGGGCGTCGGCATGACGATGTCGATGACGAGCACGCGCTGCCGGAAATCGCGATCACGCGCTTCGTCCACACCGCCCCAGCGGTTACGCTGCGCCACCAGCTCGGCGGGCCAGCGCTGCCGCAGCAGTCGGCGCGCCTCGACCTCACCCGCCAGCGGCCGGTGAAAACTGCGCTTGCCGCCGCCGTCCGGTGCGAACACCACGGCCCGCGCCGCCGGCTGGTACACCACCTCGGCCCCGACGGCACGCAGGCGCAGTGCCAGATCCGCGTCCGCCTGCACGGCACCCTGCTCCTCGCCCCGCAAGGCTTCGAGTTCGCCATCGAAACCGGCAACCTGCGCGAAGCGTTGCGCATCCACCGCCAGCAGCGCCCCAGAGCAACAATCAGCACGGCGCACATAACCGTACTCCGAAACCTCCGGGTCGCCTCCGCGTCCAACCGACTGTACCGATCCATCCTGCCACAGCACCCCGCCTGCCTCCAGCAACGTACCGTCCGCCGCGAGCAGGCGGGCGCCCACCGCCCCGGCCTGCGGCCGTGCTTCAAACACCGCGCACAGCGCCCGCAGCGCCCCGTCTTCGAGCCGCACCGCCTCGTCTACGAACACCAGAATCCGTCCGCGCGCCTCGTTCACCGCGCGGTTGCGCATCCGCGCCAGTCCAGCTTCGTCCGCGGCCACGCGCCGCACGCCCGAGACCTCGTCCAGCACCCGTTCGCTTGCGGCATCGCGGTGGTCGGCGTCGCGCACCACCAGACACTCCCACGCCGGCTGAGGATGCTGGCGCGCGAGACCTTCGAGGCAATTGAACAACAGCACCGCCTGCCCGCGCGAAGTGACGATCACCGAGACCTCGGGTGCCGCCGCCACCGGCAGGGTCAGCGGCCGAAAGTCGCGCGCCAGGGTACGCGTCACCCGCGGGCTGCCGCGTCGTGCGCGCAACATCCGCGCGCCGCGCCGAACCCCGCGCCGCAGCATCGCAGCCATGCCCTCCTCGCGCACCAGCTCACCGGCGCGCCCCACGCCATGCCGCACGGTTGCCAGCAGGGTGCGGCCCTGCGCGCGCAAGTCGCGCAAAGCCAGCGTCGTCGCCCGCATCGGCGCAGTCATCCGCCAGCTGGTGCTCGAATACAGCTGGTCGAGCTGCAACAGCAGGCGGTCGACCTCACGCCCCTGTCGTTCAAGCGCGCCAGCCACCTCCATCACCTTCGCCTGTTCGCGTGCCAGCGCCTCCCACGCCTGCTGCTCGCGCAGGGCGGATGCCTCCAGCGCCTCGCGTGTCGCCACCAAGGCCTGTTCGCGTTCGTCGAGCAGCGTCCGCAGCTCCTGATACATCGAATGGTGCTTGGCGTAGCGCGCGATCTCGACAACCTGCCGCGCCGACCAGCGGCCACGCCATTTCTCGAGCAGGCGCAACAGCCCGGCATCGACCGCCTGATCGCTGGCCTGCACCCCAAAGCCGCTGTCCGCGCCGATCCGGTACAGCGCGCCGGGCCGGTCGACATAAACGAACGGCGCGTGAGCAGACAACTGCAACCAGAAATCCCAGTCTTCGTATACGTCGAGTTGCGCATCGAAGCGCACACCGTGTGCCGTCACGGCCTCGCGCCGAAACAGCGCCGCGTGCATGGGAATATAGTTTTCGACGAGCAGGCGGACCGGGTCGAAGGGCTGACCATAACGCCAAAGCCGCTCCCAGCGACGCGATGGCGCACTCGCTTCGGGCTGCCACACGGGCGACACCACCCCACCTTCCGGGTTGTCGTCATCCACCGGGCGCACGCAATCGACCACGTCGTACGCCGCGATCGCCCACGGGTTGGCCTCGAGCGCGGCCACCAGCTGCGCGACGTGGTCGGGCATGAACCAGTCGTCATCGTCGAGAAACACCAGATACGCGCCCCGCGCCTGCTCCAGACCGAGGTTGGCCGCCTCGCACCGATGCAGACGCCGCCCCAGCCCCACCTGCCGCACGGGAAAGCGCCCGCAAAGTGGGGAAAGCCGACGATGGCCATCGCCACAGGCTTCGACCACCACCACCTCGATCGCAGACCAGGACTGCGCCGCCACCGAAGCCAGCGCCGTATCCAGTTCGGGGCGGTCCATGCTGCGGATGACGACACTGACCAGGGCGCCGCCCGCTTTGCTTACGCCCGCCCGATCGTCCTTGTCGGCCGCGCACGGCTGCATGGATTCAACGTTCGACACTTTCCCCACGCACCAACTCCAGAAAAACCGCCTGATAACCTTTGGCCATGTTCCGCGCCGAAAACGCCGCCACCCGATCGCGGGCGGCCGCGGCCAGCCGCAGCCGCAGGGCCTCGTCACCCGCCAACCGCTCCAGACACGCAGCCAGCGCCCCGGCGTCCGACGGTGGCGCGAGCAGGCCATTCACCCCATCCTGCACGATCTCACGCGGCCCGAAATCGCAGTCGGTCGCAATCACCGCCACCCCGCAGGCCATGGCTTCGAGGATGACATTACCAAAGCCTTCGTACAGCGCGGTATGCACGAACACGTCACAGCTCTTGACCCACGCGAACGGCAGCGGCTGAAAGCCATGAAAACAGACCTTGTCGGCCACGCCCAGCGTCGCCGCCAGCGCGGCCAGCGCCTCACGTTCGCGCCCATCGCCGACAAACCACAGTTCGCTGTGCGGATGACCTTGCGCGAAGGCCGCGAAACCACGCACCAGCGTGCCCAGATCCTTTTCCGGCACCAGCCGGCCAAAGCTCACCACGCGAAACGGCGCGGCCGGATCCTGCGCACGAACCGGCGCGGTCGCCGTGGCACGGGCAACCAGGTCGCCATCCACACCATTGGGCACCACCGCGACGTGACGCGCACGCGCGCCATAGCTCTCCACGCACTCCCGCTTGAGCCCCTCCGAGGCCACGATCAGGCGGTTGGCGGCGCGACAGAAAAAATGGATCATCGCGTGCCACAGGCGTACCCGCGCCCCCCGCTCGCCGACGAGTTGGCGCACCGCCTTGCGCGACGGCGTACGCGGGCTCGCAATGCCTTTCACTCGCCCGAACGAAACCACCCGCACCAGCGCGGCGATGATCGCACCGTAGTGCAGAAACCCGATCACCACTTCGCAGCCGCAAGCCCGCGCAAGGCGCGCGATCGCCCGCGCATCGCCCAACGCGCGGCGCAGCCCGGCAAAACCCTCGGCAACGCCCAGCGAGCGGGTCGACACGAACGCGCACCCGGAGACATCACCGAACACCTGCTCGCTGCCAAGCAGCGTGATGTGCACCCGCGCCGGGTCGAGGTGATGCACCACGTTCAGCGCCGAACGCTCCGCCCCGCCGAACACACTGGAAGGCTGGAACAGCAGGACCTTGACCGGTGGCCTCGTCATGACCGCTCCGAGCCCGTCATGGGTGCATCCACCGTGGCGTCGGTCGCATCCGGCAATGGCGCCTCGAAGGCGGGGTCCCACACCGCCGCATAGCGCGCAATCATCGTCGCATCGGCAAATCGACGCAGCGACTGGCGTGCATTGGCCGCCAGCCTGGCAGCCTCCTCGGGTTGCGTCAGCAGTCGCGACAATGCCCGCGCCAGCGCATCGACATCCTGCAGGGCGACCAGCAGACCATCCTCTTCGTGGCTGATGATCTCTGCCGGCCCCCACGGGCAATCGGTGGCGATCACCGGGGTGTCCTGCAACATCGCTTCGACCAGCACGTTGCCAAAACCTTCGTACAGTGACGACAGCACGAACACGTCGGCAGCACGCATCCAGCGATAGGGGTTGTCATCGAAACCGAGCAGGCGCACGCGCTCGGTCAAACCCAGCGCCTCACGCTCCGCCTCGATACGGGCGCGCTCCTCGCCCTCGCCGAGAATCAGCAGCTCGGCATCGACACCGGCCGCGGTCACGGCGGCAAACGCCCGCAGCAGCGTCGAAAAATCCTTTTGCGCGGAAAGCCGGCAGCAGGTGATCACCCACGGCCGCGTCTTGTCGAGCGGCACCGGCGCCTCGCCGAGGCGGCGCATGCGCGCAAAGTCGAAACCATTGTGGATGGCGTGCACCCGCGCCGGCCGCGCACCGAAGCGTTCGACCAGCTCGGTCGCCACACCGCGCGACGGCGCGATCATCGCGTCGAGCAGGCGCGGCACTGCGCGCGTCACCCACCGCTCGGCCCGCCCCGGCGGAAAGCCGCGATGGCGGTAATGCGTGTGCAGCGAACCGTGCAGACTGCCCACGCAGCGCACGCCGGCCAGCCGCAGCGGATGCAGCACCCGCGCCAGCGCCACGAAGTACGATGCACCATGCATCAACCCATACACCACGTCGGCCTCGCAGTGTTCGCACGCGTGTGCGATGGCGCGGGCATAGGCACGCGCGTTGCGTGCGCCGTACTCGAAGGGGTTGGACAGCCCGTACCCGGCAAAGTCGAGCACCCGCACGGCCTGCGAATCAAACAGCCGCATCACCGGCGCATGGGTCAGCACGGTGATGTCGAACCACTGCGCCAGCCCCCGCAGGCGGATCATGGTCTGCACCTCGGCGCCGCCGACCACGTCGGTGGGCATCACCACCAACACCTTGCGCCGCGCGCTGGCACGGTCGCCGGCATCGCGGCCGGCACGCGGCCTGCGCAACCGTCCCCAGGCCCGAAGCAGCGCCGACAGACCGCGCCGCGCACCGCGCAAGGGGGCGGTCACCCGCCACGACGTGCTGGCATGCATCGCCCGCAATTGTTCGCGCAAGAGCAGGAGTTCGGCGGATTCCCCGACTGCGAACGTTTCCGGTGAAAGCGGTGCGCGCCCTCCAGCCATCGGCGCCTCCTCGCCCGCCACCGCTGGTGCGGCGCTCGGCGCGTGCGTCGAGGACGACGCCGTGGCGTCGGCGCCGGCGCATTCGGCGCACGCGCCCGGCAGCGCGATGCCGGCCAGCACTCGCTCGCGCAACACCTGCTCGAGCACCCCGTCGAGAGCGTCCGTCCGCTTCGGCAATCGCAGAAAGCCTTCGGCCGCGCCCGCCCCGGCCGGCAGCGACCAGGTGCGCGCGCGGTCCAGGGCTTCGATCTGCTCCAGATAGGCCTGGCAATCGAGCTGCGAGGCATAGCACCGCATCGCCTCACGCTTGCGCGCCTGCACCGGGGTGATGTCGATCAGCAGGTCGATGCACGACTGCACCGAAATCTCGTACATCAGTGCCCGCACCTCGAACGCCACAGCACGGCAGGCGGCCCAGCCGAGCAGCGCCGCAGCGCGATGGTCTGGATGGGGTTCGAAGGCGCTGGGGATGAACACGCTGCGCGCGCCACTGGCGCGCAAGCACGCCACCACCGCTTCGACCTCGGTGACCTCGGGCAGGAGTCCGCGGTCGGGGGCGCGCATGAACACCAGCTCCACCCCATCACCCAGCTTGTTCACCGCGGCACGGGCCTCGGCTTCGCGGCGCGCCACCAGGTCGGCGGTATCGCCTCCCAATGCGCCATCGGTCAGCACCAGCACGCACACCGCGATGCCGGCGGCGCGCGCCAGCGCGATGCTGCCGCCCATGCCGAAGGTCTCATCGTCGGCGTGCGGCGCCAGCACCAGCCACGGACCGGGCGGCAAGGCGCCGGCACAGGCGGGCAGATAATGCCCTTCCTCGAAGCGGCGAAATGGATAGTCGGGGCAGGCGGCGGACAACGGCTCAGTCATCGCCGAGCCCCTCTGCGACCCGCCATTCGTGCTCCAGCCGCACCACCCCCATCTCCTTGCCCTGCTTGCGTACCGTCAGCGCGTCGAGCAAGGCCTCGTCCCACAGCACCAGCCCGGTATCATCCATCAGGCGCATCTGCAGCGTGTATTCTCCCCCCATCAGCGGCAGCCGCGGAAAACGCAACACGCCATGCGCCGCACCGAGAATCGGCCGGTCGCCCCGTAACAGGCTGCCGGTGACGAACACCCCGCGCCCGCTCTCGAGCTTGAGCGAAATGGTCAGGTTGAAGGCGCAGTCACCGGGGGCGTCGACGGCCCAGTGCACCTCGAGCGCCTCGCCGGTGGACAGCGGCACCGGCGAGGCGATCGTGAAACGGGCAATCCGCGCCGGCGCGTGCGCGCCGGGCGTGTTCGCAGCGGTTTCGGCATCCTTGGCGAGCTGATAGGCTTCGTACGCCGGCAGCACCGCCTCCGGCGCCCCCTGCATGCGCAGGCGGCCGCCCTGCATCCACAGCACCGAATCACAGAACATGCCGATCTGATACAGACTGTGCGAGCACAGCACGATGGTCTTGCCCGCCTGACGAAACGCCAGCATGCGGTCGATGCACTTCTTCTGAAAATGCATGTCGCCCACTGACAGCGCTTCGTCGATGATCAGGATGTCGGGGTCGAGCGAGGTCACCAGCGCAAACGCCAGCCGCACCTTCATCCCCGTGGAATAGGTGCGCAGCGGCTGGTTCATGAAAGCTTCGAGCTCGGCAAAGGCGACGATTTCATCATAGCGTGCGGCGACGAAGGCGCGATCGAGGCCGAGAATGTCGCCATAGAAGAACACGTTGTCGCGCCCGGAAAACTCCGGATGAAAGCCCGCCCCGAGTTCGAGCAGGCCCAGCACCTTGCCGTTGCGTTCGATGCGCCCCGCGCTTGGGGCATGCGACCCCGCCAGCAGATGCAGCAGCGTGCTCTTGCCGGCGCCGTTGTCGCCAACCACGCCCACCGAGGCGCCCTGTGCGATCGTCAGGTCAAGCGCTTGCAGCGCGACGAAATCGCGATGCCGCGCACGGCCGCCGAACAGCTCGATGACCCGATCCACGGGTTTGTCATACAGTCGATAAACCTTCTCGACGCCGCGCAAGGCCAGCGCCGGGCGTGTGTTGACCGCCGTCATGCGTCCTCCGGATCAGACCACATCCGCAAACCCCGGTCGCAACCGCCGGAACACGAACAGCCCGAGCCCGCAGGCCAGCATCGCCTGCACCCCGGCCTGCAACCACACCCGCGTCTCGGGCAGCACGCCCTCGAGCATCAACGCGTGATAGCCGAGCACGAAGGGGGCAAACGGGTTGAGCCACAGCCACTCGCGCATGGCCTCCGGCACCTGGCTCAGCGGATACAGAATTGGCGCGGTGAAGAACACCCCGAGCAGAATCATCGACAACACGTGGGGCAGATCGCGGATATACACGCTCAGCGCCGCGAGCAACACCCCTAGGCCACAGGCGAAGACGATCTGCACCACGAACAGCACGATCACCGCGGGCACGATCAGCGGCTCGGCCAGCACCACCGCGGGCCGCACGAAGAGCACGAAACAGGCCAGCAGACCGGCAAACACCAGGTGCGCGGCGAGACAGCGCGACACTGGAAACACCCCCACCGGAAACGCACCATGGCGCAGCACATCGCCCCGGCTGAGGATGGCCGGCGCCGCCTTGTTGATCGCGTCCTGAAAGGCAAGCCATGGCAGCAATCCGGCCAGCAGAAACACGATGAACGGCAGCTCGCCCCCACGCTCGCCGAAAATCGGCACCTTCAGCGCCCAGATGAAGCCGAACACCCACCAGTACACCGCCACCTGCAGCAAGGGCAGGAACAGCGACCACAGGCCACCGAACAGCGTGCCCGCGTACTGCTCGCGAAGATCCCGCCAGACGAACACGCGCACCAGGCGAGTCCAGGTGAGAAAGCGGTTGCAGAGCAGGGCGGGCGACATTGAACGGGTGGGCGCGTACTGGCGAAAAAGTGGGAAGGAAAGGGAGGGAGGAAAACGGGAGAATACGAAAACAACCGGCCGGAGCACCGCTCCGGCCGGCAGGTTACCAAGCCCGTCATTATAAGCGCAACACGCCGTTCAAACCATCACGACGAGGTCACACATCGCAATGCGGAATCAATAACGCGTGAAGCGATGCTCCAGCGCCTGCGAGAAATGCTCGTGATACCAGTCGCCATCCATCCACAACCAGCGCGTCACGGTCTCCATCTCGCGTTCGGAGGCCTCGAAACGACCGCCCGCGGGTCCAGTGAAGGCCGGCACCTCGGCGACGATATGCACCATGGCGTTACCGGCGACACCCTGCACGCCGCCCTCGACAAAGTCATAGGCCTTGTAGACGATCCGGCCCAGCGGCTTGAGAAACTCTTCGAAAGGCACTGCGGCGCGGTAGTGCGGGTCGAAGAAGCGATACGCATCATCGAAACGCTTCTCGACCATCGCCCGACCGAACGCATTCACCCGCTGCTCCAGCCGCTTCATGTCCGGCGCCTTCGGCTCCGGTGTGCGGTCGTCGAGGCTGGCCACCGAACGCTGCAGCTTCACCAGATCGAAGGTATTGAAATCGTCTGCCGGAGCCTGCGCGACCACGGTCACCACGCCGTTGTCCACGAACACCGTGTTCGATGTCAGAATACTTAGCTCTGCCGGGCGATTAGCCGGTTTCGCGAACGGCGCGTCGGCGACGATGGCCTCGCCGCTGGCGGCGTCGAAAACACTGTAGCGCAGCGTGGGCCGCACGTAGCGCCAGTCGGTCCACACCAGCAGGAAGCGGCCGTCATCAAGACTTCGCACCGCCATCGTGCCTTCCTTGGCGTAGTCAAAGGTGTCGGTTCGCGCATCGAACGGGCCACGCCAACTGGCGCCGCCATCCTGGCTGGAATACAGCTTGACGCGTTCGATCCGTTTGTCACCCACCGACGGCACGCTGGCGAACACCGCCATCAGCAGGTTGCCGTTACCATCACCGGCCGCCGACACCTGGGTCGGGAAATTGATCGGATCCCAGTTGAAGTTGGCTGGCGTCCAGTTCACGCCATCATCGGACCACGCCAGCTCCAGCCGGTTGCGCCGGTTCTGATACTCCGATTCGTTGTTCCAGTAGGCGAACATGCGGTTGCCGGAGGCAAAGCCCCCCACCGGCTGTACCGAGGCAACGCGGCTGGCCACCCGATGCAGCGCACCGCCACCGCCCTCGCTGCCGATCCAGGCCGAGACATGACCACCTTCGTTGTAGTGATGATTGAGCACCACGAACAAGCGCCCGTCCTCGAGCCGGGTCAGTTTGGGCAATTCACCGTAGTGGACGTCCTCGAAGCCCTGCAGGCCGTCGTTGTAGATCGCGCGGGAAACCGCGAACTCCCTGGGGGCGTTGGCAACCGGACGCTCACCGGTCCAGAAGACGTCCAGCGCGTCCTCGCCGACCGGGTGCAGGGTGATGCGCGGCAGGGCCAGCGTGCCCTCATCGAAACCGAACGCAATGCCATCGCTCGAGCGCACCGAGATCTCGCGCACCGGCTCCTTGGGGCGGTATGCCCACCAGATCCGCTCGCCCTGCTCGGCCAGCGCGATACCGGACAGCGCACCGCCCGGAAAATCCTGCTCGCTGTTGTAAATCGTCTCACCGCCACGGCGGATCTGCACGTTGCGCTCCGCATCATGAAAACCGACGACCACTTCGCCACTGGCCAGCTTGATCGCATCCCAGTCGGCCACGTCGGGCAAGGCCGACGCGACCACGTCACCGGCTCCGCCACCACCGGGCATCGACGCGCACCCCACCAGGGAAGCAAGCAACACGGCGCATGCGCCGCGCGAAACAATCGTACTCGAGAACTTCGACATCTGGACTCCTGCCTGAAAATCGCTGAAAAAGAACTGCACCGGCAGTGACCAGGAAAGCCCCGCGAGGTTCCGGACTTCAGCGACACGCCCGCACACTTGCTCCTCGACCATCTCGCGATGCAACAACGAGTCAGCCTGCGGCGCATAGGGGCCAATACAAAAACAAACGCCGCCTTACGGCGGCGTTTGCAGACCTTTGACGGTTTCGATTAGAAGCCGGTGCGGGTCGGGTTCAGGGTGAAGGCGTTGTTGAACGCGCCACCCATGGACTGACCACCGAAAGTACCGCCAGCAGCGCGGAACTCGATCTTGGTCACAACCGCTTCGTTGGTCCAGCGACGGGTATCCGTCGGAGCAACGCTACCCGGATAGGAGGTCGTCAGACGACCCCAGCCACCCTGGGTGTTGGCATAGGCCAGCACGTTAGCGGAGGTGATCAGATCGGATGCGTTGACCGCGCCGACGCAGACGACGTCCTGCGGCGTCACGCCACCGGAGATACCACCTTCGTCACGGTTCAGGACACGGATCGAACCCGAAACGGTGTCGAGATTGACGCGGGTCGTGAAGGTGCCATAACGGGGGATATCGAGACCATTGGCAGCCAGCATACCGACCACATCGCCACGTTCCGGAGCACCCAGATCAGTGGTAACGTTTGCGGACTGAGTATTGACCGGGGTCACGAAGAAGCGGGTGGTGACCTGGGTCAGCGGCATGAAGGTCACACCGGTGTTCAGAGCCTGACCACGGTTGAAGTTGAAGTCGGCCTGCGAGCTCGCGCCGTTGGAGGCGTTGGCTTCGGCACGATAACCCCATGCAGCGCCGTTGGCGAAGTCAACCACCATGGCCTCACCGGCGAGGTAGCCACCGCCGCTGTCGAGATCGCCAGCGTTGTGCACGAACAGCACGGCGCGCTGACCGTCCAGCGTGATCGCGTTGTACTGGTTGGTCGCGGCAGCGGCCTTCCAGTTGTTGTTGACGGACGGGTCGTTGAACATCACGCCGCCTTCGCCACGCAGACCGGAAACGTCGTAGGTGGTGATGTCGAGCGGGCTGGTCGGGAAGTAACCGTTGTTCTCGAAGCAAGTCGCGTCATTGGTGTTGGCGGACTTGATGTGATAACGCCAGTGCAGGAAGTTGTGACCGCCGCCGTAGCTGGAGGTCGAGCTGCCGTTCTGATTGTAGTACTGAACGTTATCGAAGGCGCCGGAGTCGGTATTGATGACGGACACCAGGGTGGTCACGGAACCGCCGGACACAACGTACGGGAACAACAGCACGTCGGAAGCCTGGACTCCCGCCGCACCCGCTGCCAATGCAACACCAATGGCAATTTTCTTAAGCTTCATTATTTTCCTCGCTCTTCATGAAAAGTCTTGAGAAGACCTGAAGGTTTGATCTTCAGCGCCTTAATCTAAACCATCCTCGACCAAACCACAAGGGTGATACACCTTGAGCCGCAGATGGACCACTTCAGCCCTCGTTGGTCTATCCGAAGGACTGAGGGCATTTTATGCAAAGAAGGGGGTGCAACGTCAATGATGATCACCGCCCTTCCTTGCAGATGTGGCAAAAAGACAACAACCCGCTTTCGCCACCGGCGAGCACCCAGTCGAACCCGGCACGGTATCCAAGCGTTCCGGCCAGCCGATCGATGTTCGAGGCGCGAAGAATACCCGATGACGGCCGCGATTCCAAGGCCGGATCAAAAATGCTTACGGAATTGACGGCGCAACACTTGGACCATGACCGCACAAATACGGCGTGGCGCCGGTCACGGAGCGTCAGCGTGGATCGAACACCTCGTCCAGCGTGCGCGCGTCCAGAATGTTCTCCAGCCAGCGCTCCAGCTCCGCCGTACCGGCCGCTTCCAGCCGCCGCTCGGTGGCCGCATCGAGACGGCCGAAACGGCGCGCGAGCTGCCGCGCCAAGGCCTGACGCTCGCCCTGTTGCAGACCTTTCTGCAGACCCTGCTGCATGCCCTGCTGGCGGCCTTCGGTCAGCAATCGTTCGGTCAGTCCCGCCATCTTCTCGCTCTCCTGCGGATATCGCGCTTCGTACAACCGTCTCTCATTATCGTCGAGCCCACTGTAGATGTCGACGAAGTCCATGTATTTCAACCGCTTCTCGATGTCCGGCTCCAGATTCAGCAAGCCACGCACCGCCTGCGCGTAGATCTCTATCTTGCGATCGCGCGACCAGCGCATGTTCGGCAGATTCAGCCGCGCCACCAGGTTGTCGCTCTCCAGATACGCTTCGG